>Ga0116230_10001131_pt1 | contig 24824 bp, 26 predicted proteins | sample S1TSphfallax_3_FD_88678 | JGI IMG/M metagenome (GOLD analysis project Ga0116230, IMG submission 88678) | Host-associated microbial communities from peat moss isolated from Minnesota, USA - S1T2_Fd - Sphagnum fallax MG | ecosystem: Host-associated > Plants > Peat moss > Unclassified | place... | reverse complement strand
GCTTTGAATGCCATCCAGCGAGAAGGATCAAAAGGCTCCACGAGAGGAAAGCTCAAACGCGCCGGATGGGACCACAACTACCTCCTCAAACTCCTCGAGGTGTTTTGAAATGCGATTGCCCTGAGATCACCACTGACGCCTCCACGGCCCGCCCAGACGCAGCAAGGCCGCCCACAGAGGGACGGCCAGCGTAGCCAGCAAGGCTGTCTACTTCCGGACAACGGGTACGATATTCACCTGCACCATAGCGTCCTTAGGAACGATCAGCCCATTGCAGTTCGCCCCTGTGGGGCATTTCGCGTTGGCTTGCGAAAACTGTTGCATAATCACTTCTTCAACGCCAGCAACCTCCAACTTCAGGCCGTGTTGTTTGAAGACGCGATCCCACCCGTCGAGAGCACCGCTTGACCGTATACATGCTGTCACAAGCGGGTACACGGCGGAGGGACTTTTCGTCTTGAGCGATGCTCTCCACCGATCAGACGAAGCAGCGCATGAGGCCACTTTGCTAATTGCATCGGGTTCATTGAGTCTGAAGGACAGCCAGTTGAGCGACTGTAGGCTGACTCCCGCGCTCGGCAGTTCGTCGAGAACCTTGGCAAAGAACTGTCCCTCCTCTGCCGCCATTCGAGTTCCCCCGTCCGGCGAATAAATGTGCAGTGAGGTTGCTTTCGAGCCATTGTCATCCTGATACCGCATCACCTGGATTTCGACCCGTCCCGTCTTTCCTTGGAACGGCCATGTTTTCTCCAACTCAGGTTTTTGAGCATGTGAAGACAGAGCAGCCCCCGCGAGGATTGCCATCACTATCAGGACACTTCTTCTCGTTAGGGAATCGGCCAAAATAGCACCCCCGAAGAGACATTCGTGTAGTCATGCTCGCCGCCGTCCGACAACTGCTGCCCATTCCAAAGGGCGGTGTGCCCTGAGGCGTCGCTCCAAATGTTCACCTGGAACATCACAATTCCTGTCTGTCCAGCTAGTTGCCCACGCCAACTATTGGGCGAATACTGTTTCGGCTGGCCGAAGTTCTGAATCAGGAACGGTTGCAGGTCCGTGAGGCGAGGAATACCCCACATGTGATCCCCGTCTGAAACCCTACCGGGAGCATAGGGGATACGAACCCCGCTTCGATTGAGCGCATAGCACATGCGAAGAGAACAACTGTTCTTGAATGTCGTTGCATTCATCTCTTGATGTCCTCCAGCGTGCTGCCAGAAAGACCCCGGCCCGGAATAATAACTGCCATTCCGTTCGCTCGGATATTGGCTGTACCGAGGATAGTTGTTCCACATTTGCTGGAATGTACTCCCCCCGCTTGACCCGCCGCTCCCACCGGGATCGACCGAGTATGTCGCCGACGTTGTCACGCTCGAGTTGTCGCCGCCACCGCCGCCTAGACCGGAAAAGAAACTCCCAATGGCGTGCCCAATCGTCTGAACTGCACATGCAACGTCCTGCCACTTGCCATCTGGGCAGGCAAGCATCCCATTGGGATCGACAAATGCTAGCGGATTGTTATGTACGTAGCCGTAGAGATTTAGGCTTTGCGGATTCTCAGCATCTGCGAAACCAATTCCCGCAGGATCAGGCGACATCCATCGTCCCATGCTCGAGCCGTAGTACCTGGCCCCGAAGTAGTCCAACCCTGATTCTGTATCCCGTTCTTTGCCGGTGAAGTGGATTGGGGCGGTTGTGCCGGTGGAGTCTGCTTCTGTTCCGTAGGCGGTTAGGTAGTTGCCGAAGGGGTCGGAGCGCCAATAGGCTTCCGCGCTGGGGTTGTTGTTGGTTTGCAGGCGCTTTGAGCCTAGCCAGTCGTTGAAGTTGTAGCTGAGTTCGTACTCTGGGACGGCGGGGGAGTTGTAGTTCCAATAGGTTGCGGCCAGGCCGCCGCCTTCGAAGATGTTTTGGTGGGCTAGCTGGCCGGAGCCGGTGAGTTCGATGTCCTGATCGCCGCTTTGGCCGCGGAGGTATTGGGCAGTGAGGGTGAAGCCGTTGGCGGCGGTGGGGGCGTTGCATGTGTTGCCGGCGGTTGGCCAGTCGGTGGCGGGGATGGTGCCTTTCGCAACGCGTTGGCCATTGGCATCGTACACATACTGAGTGTAAACGGGGCCTGGGGACCAGACGGCGCAGATGCGGCCCTCGGGGTCGTAGACGTAGCGGTTGGTGCCGTCGTTGATCACGTTGCCGGCCAGGTCGTAGGCATAGGTTGCGGAGTTGACGGTGGTGGAGGCGATGCGGTTGTTGGGGCTGAAGCTGCTCCAATTGTAGAGAGAGTTGGCAGGCGCGGCGTAGCAGCTCGGTTTTGGGGCTTGCCGTGCGCTAGATCGAGCGATGGCTTCCTCCGGCCCATATCTGCCATCCTTATCCCTCGCGCCGTCTGCGCGTCACCACCTGAGGCAAGAGCCGTATGCGGGAAATCCGCCCGTACGGATCTGTGCGGGGGTGTACGGCGTAAGCCGTATCCCTACCGCGACAACAGTCCACCCCGTGCGTCAAGCACGGCGCTCGTAGCACCACTGATGCTCGTGGAAGCCACGGCGTTCTACCCGGCGATGCAGGGGCTCTGCGCGGCCATCACAGCCCGCTGGAGCCGCCGGGAGCACCCACGGGCATCACCGCCGCAGAGCCCGCTATTTCTCTACGCGCCTTCCAAGAGTTGCGAAGCTGCATCCGGACAGAACGGACTCAAGTACCACCAAGTCGTCTGGCGCGATTCCGCGATGCGTTATCGAAAACGAGCACTCTCCAATTCGGAGATACAGTTGTCTTGAAGTTGCATCGCAGAGTGAAGCTCTTGGATCAACATGATTCGATCTGAAGTTATTTGCTCAACTCCTTCGGAGATCAAGTAGTCGCATGCCGAGTGAAGCGCGAGGCCGAATTCGTGCTCACGCAAGAACTCCTCGAATGATTCTTTGTAGGACGAGGCTTCCGCTTCAACAAACACCTCGGACAGTGTCGCGAACGACTTTTGTAAGATCTCAGTCTTCACCATATGTTTCCTATGGGTTCCTCGGAACGTTTGTTGGATAGCCGGACACGATCCTGCCGTCTCTCATGACGACCTTTATGTCCACTCCTTCGCGTGTTCCCTGGATGATGGTAGTACGCCCTTGAGTCGTGACGCGAGAGGCAGGATCGGTTGCAACATCCGAAATTTCGTGCATAATCTTATCGTTGCTCCAGCCAGCGGGTCTACCGCCAACTGGCTGGCGGTCGTGGGAATGTGTGTGGTTTCTGTCCACGGACCAAAAGTATGTGTGTATCCCGAAGAGCCGACGAACTGCACCAAGCTGTCGAATAACAGTGTGCAGTTGGGCTCGCCCACCTGGCAGTTATCCTGGCTTACGCTCACCGGAACTATCTTGCCTCCCAGCGTACCGCCGGCCTGAATCCGCCATCCTACATTGCTGAGCACAGGGGTCTGGAGGTTACCGGGGAACTGTCCCAGTCCACGTAGGAGCTATCGTAGATGAGATGAACCGAAATCCCTGTTGCGCCTCCTCTTTGCGTGTTGTGGACGAAGAGCGGTATGTCGATGTGGATGCCCAGGTCTCCGAGATCGATATGATCTAAATTCGTTGTGTAGCTGCCGTTCGGTTCTATCCCGACGACTGTTGACGGGGCCGAAGCCGTTTGCGCATGTGCGTTAGACGTCATAATCGAGGCTGAGGAAATGAGGATGAGGGCGAAGACAATTCTGCGCAGGAGACTTTTCATTTGTCCGGGTCCCTTGGAGGGTTTGGGTGTGTCAGGCGGATTGGCTAGCGGTTTGGGGTGCGATGGAGTTAGGGTTCCATGAGTTAGCCCGCGTGTCAAGACTTATTTTTCGTGTTATCTACTGCGCGAGTTGCAACGTAAAACAGGATATTTTTCCGTTTGGATTTGCGGAAATATTTATTGGCGGCTGATTTTATGACTTTTGCGATGAGTTAGCGGATGGCTTGGGTTATGGTAGCGGCTAGTTTTTTGGCCTGGAGCCAGGCGTCTTCTACGCGGGAGGCGGAGCACCAGTCGCCGGTGCTGGCGAGTTGGAGGTTGGGGTCGAGGAATGGGGAAAGGGCGGCGGGTTCGGCGACGGGTTGGGAGACCAGGGCGTAGCGCCAGCGGTGCATGGCGAGGTAGTTGGCTTTGTTGCCGTCGATGCCGGTGAGGGCTTTGAGGTGCTTGAGGAGGGTGGCTTGGGTTAGCTGGGGGTCGTCTTCGATGTGGGTTTGGGCCCAGTCGTTGCGGGAGTGGGCGACGAGGGAGGCGACTTTGGCGTTGCGTCCGGGTTTGGTGGAGTTGGCGGCGATCCATTCGAGGGGGGCGTCTTCGCCGTCGCCGGCGCGGACTTTGGCGGCGATCCAGTCTCGGTCCCAGGGTTGTTTGAAGCCGAGCATGAGGGTGAAGCAGCCGAGCATGCGGACGGTGGGCAGCGCCTCGGTTGGGGAGAGATGGCCGGCGAAGAGCCTGGCTGTCTGGACGGAAGGCGCGGTTGAGATGACCCAGTCGAAGGCGCCGAGGGCCCTGCACTCTTTGTCGAAGAGGTGCCAGCCGCATTCATTGCGCAGGGTGAGGGGTGCGACCTCGGCGTTGAGAATTATATTGCGGGATTTGGCCAGCAGTTTTCCCAACTGGTTCATGTTGGGGGTGGGGACGTAGTGGGGTTCGGGCCAGGGACGTTCTTCGATGTGGGGAGGGCCGTCGGGGGATTCGCCGGGGCGCATGGCGACGACTTTTCCGGTCCATTCGGCGACGTGGCCCTGGGCGAGGAGGGGCGCCAGATGGGCCTGGAACTCGGGGGTGCGGACGGTGAAGAACTGGGTGCCGTGGTCGAAGGCGTAGGGGTCGGCGTAGCGGGTGGCCATGCGGCCGCTGACGCCGCGGGATTTCTCGAAGAGGGCGATTTCGGCGTAGGGCGCGAGGTCGTCGGCCAAGGTGAGTCCGGAGAGGCCTGCGCCGACGATGGCAATGCGTGGCTTCATGCGGGCTTATCCCTTTTTCTTTGGAGTGAGGCGGGAGAGGCCGCCATCGACGGCGAGGACCTGGCCGGTGATCCAACTGTTGGCTGGGTCGAGGAGGAAGAGGATGGCTCGGGCTACGTCATGCGGTTGGCCGACGCGGCCGAGGGCGTGCATGGATTCGGAGACGGCGCGTGCCTGGGGGCTGGCGGTGAGGGCGGCGGTGAGTGGCGTTTCGACCAGGCCGGGTGCGACGGCGTTGACGCGGAGATTGCTGGAGGCGTAAGTGGCGGCGGCGGAGAGGGTGAGTCCGAGGACGCCGGCTTTGGCGGCGGCGATGGCCTCGTGATTGGCGAGGCCCTGCAGGGCGGCGGCGGAGGAGACGAGGACGACGGAGCCGCCGCCGCGCATGTGCTTGCCGGCGGCGCGGACGGTGGCGAAGGCGGTGGTGAGGGATGCGGCGACGACGGCGTCGTATTGGGCCTTCGCGGTGAGGTGTGCGGCGCGGAGGAGCAGGGAACCGCTGAGGTTGACGACGCCGTCGAGGGGTCCGTTGGCTTGGATGGCCTGTTGGAAGACGGCTTCGACGGCTTCGAAGCCGGTGGCGTCGAGGATCGCGTCCGGTTCGATTTTCGAGTTGTCGCGGGCGGTGGTGAAGACGGTGTGTCCCGCCTGCCGGGACAACGCGGTTACAGCCTGGCCGATGCCGCTGGAGGCCGCGAGTATGAGGTAATTGGCCATGTTTTTCGATCTTCCAAGTGGGAGTATACGGGAGGACGAGGCGCTTTCTGGCGGAGCGGCGGGGCGGAAATTGATGGGGCAAACAGAAACGGGGCGCGTCGGGGGATTGGTTGGATTCGAAGTTTGGGCGGATGGACGCGCGGCGGTGGAGGGCTGCCGGGCGCGGGGCAGGACATGGAAGGCGCGGGACTGCCGCGTTTGGGATCGCCGCGGATTGAGCGGAACAGACCATCGGCGGGCTGGCTTAGGGAAGAGACTCGGAGCAGTGGCGTCTCGGCTGCGAGAGCGGCGCGGAGGGCCAACGGGAGCGAGGGGAATTCATGCATAAAGGGGAACGGGAGCATCATGGCGGGGGCGAACCGCATGCGGACACGAAAGATCGGGAGCTGGGGCCGTATTGGCGGCGGGCGCATCGGGACTGGAAGTTCTGGGTGGGCGTGGTTTTGCTTTCGGTGGCGATCTTTGTGTATGTGGCGAGTTTGGATTTGTCGACGGTTCCGCGGTAGGGAGGCGGAAAATTGGCGGGGATTTGCCATTTCAATTGGATGAATTTTCGGATAGGCTCAAGGGATACGGCCCATTTGCCGAAATCTTCGATGCTGGAGTTCCCGATTGCCCATGACCGCTTCCGATTTTCTGCGAATGCCCTATCCCGCCGACTTTGTGGCTGGCGCTCAGTCCGCGGTGAGGACCTGTTTGCGGATCGACCCTGCTGAAAAAGTGACGCTGATTACGGATCGGGCGACGGAGCAGATTGCGGCTTCGATTGGGGAGCAGTTGGCGGCGCGGGGGTGCGAGTGGAATGCGTTTCTGCTGGAGGATCTGGCGGTGCGGCCGCTGGTCGATATGCCGGAGGCGGTGCTGGCGGATATGGAGACCTCGCAGGTTTCGATCTTTGCGGTGCAGGTGCAGCAGAATGAGTTGAAGTCCCGGATGCAGATGACGGATGTGGTGAACCGGCGGCGGATGCGCCATGCGCATATGGTCAACATTACGCCGGAGATTATGTGCCAGGGGATGCGGGCGGATTTCGATCTGGTGGACCGGCTTTCGCAGCAGGTGCTGGAGCGGGTGAAGAAGGCGACGCGGATCCGGGCAACGACGGCGGCGGGGACGGATATTACCGCGGAGATGCATCCGGGCTACAAGTGGTTCAAGACGAGCGGGATCATTTCGCCGGAGAAGTGGGGCAATCTGCCGGGCGGGGAGTGTTTTACGTCGCCGGGCGAGGTAAATGGGCGGTTTGTGGTGGATGGCGTGGTGGGCGACTGGCTGTGCGCGCGCTATGGGTTGCTGGCCGCGACTCCGCTGACGATCGAGATTGCGGGCAACCGGATTGTTTCCTGCTCGAGCGAGAACAAGGCGCTGGAGGCGGACTTCTGGGCGTACACGCATACGGATGAGAATTCGGACCGGGTGGGGGAGTTTGCCATTGGGACGAATCTGGGCGTGGATCGGGTGATCGGGAACATCTTGCAGGATGAGAAGTTTCCGGGGATCCACATTGCGTTTGGGAACCCGTATGGGGAGCATACCGGGGCTCCGTGGCGGTCGGGGACGCATATCGACGTGGTGGGATTGGGCTTCAATATCTGGCTGGAGTCGGAAGCCGGGGAGGAGCAGATTATGCGCGAGGGGCGGTTTTTGATCGCGGCATAGTTGGAGCCGCTTTACGGTTTGAGGATGACGCGCGCCTGTTCTTCCGGGCTGCCCTTGGGAGCCAGGGAAGCCATGCGCTCGTCGAAAGTGACGAAGTTACCTCGATTTTCCAACGCGAGCGCCAATAGGTATCCATCCGAAATTCGGCGGACTCGGCATCGTCATGGCATTTTGATGCGTTGGAATGAAGGCCGCTCGATCGCGGTCGCCGTTTTCGAGAAAAGAAGACGCAACGCCTGCAACCCGGATGTTGCGCGAGCATCTATCTTTTTATGACGACTACTTCTCCCTCTTTGAAGACACTTGGAAATTCGGATTTGCAACTGACGCCGATCGGCTTTGGCGCGTGGGCCATTGGCGGCGGAAACTGGGATTTTGCCTGGGGCGCGCAGGACGACAACGCATCGATCGAGGCGATTCACCAGGCGCTGGACGAGGGCATCAACTGGATCGACACGGCCGCGGTGTATGGGCTGGGGCACTCGGAAGAGGTGGTTGGGAAGGCGGTGAAGGGAAGCGCGCATCGGCCGCTGATCTTTACCAAGTGCTCGATGCGGTGGGATGGGGAGCGGAAGATTTACCGCTCGCTGAAGGCGGCTTCGGTGCGGGAAGAGCTCGAAGGTTCGTTGCGCCGGCTCGGGGTGGATACGATCGATCTCTACCAGATTCACTGGCCGAACCCGGACGAGGAGATCGAAGAGGGCTGGGCGGAGCTGGCGCGGCAACAGCAGGCGGGCAAGATTCGCTGGATTGGGGTTTCGAATTTCAATGTGGCGCAACTGAAGCGGGCGCAGGCGATTGCGCCGATCACGTCGCTGCAGCCGCCTTACTCGATGCTGCGTCCGGCTGTCGAGCAGGAGATATTGCCGTATTGCCTGGAAAACGGGATTGGGGTCATCAACTACTCTCCGATGGTGAGCGGGTTGCTGACGGGGCGGATGAGCGCGGAGCGGGTGGCGGCGATGCCGGCGGACGACTGGCGGCGGAAGGCCGTGGAATTCAACGAGCCGCGGCTGAGCCGGAATCTGCGGCTGGTGGAAGTGTTGAGGGAGATTGGCGCCGCGCATGGAGTGGAGCCGGGGGTGGTGGCGGTGGCGTGGACGCTGCATCATCCTGCCATTACCGCGGCGATTGTGGGCGGGCGTAGCCGGGAGCAGGTAAAAGGTCTGGCTCCGGCGCTTGGTTTCCGGCTGACGGATGAGGAATTTGGCTGGATTCAGGGCTTTTTGGCGGCGAATCCAGTCGGGTAGGCGGATGAGGGAAGAAGAAACGCCCCGGACTCGGTGGAGTCCGGGGCGTTTCAGTTCTTGAACAGTGCAAAACTACATGGCTGCGACGAAGTCTGGGAGAATCACCGCGGCATGATCCTGAAGCAGGGCTGTCATGCGGGCGGCCATGCCGCTGTAGATATTGGCGGCGCGGTAGGCATTGACCTTGACACCTTCGGTAGCCTGGCTGAGCGCGTATTGTCCCAGGGCCATCAGAACGCACAGGCGAATCTGCATGGCGTCGCTGCGGAGGGTTTCGAGGATCATGGGATCGATCTGCGCGGCACCGGGAAACGCGTTGCGGTTGGCATAATCGGCCATTTCCAACATAACGCGCGCATTCTGAAACATGGCCCAGAGACCGCGGGGACCGTCCAAACGCTGCCAGATATCGTCGGTGGTTGCGTTCAGACCTTCTTTCCAGAGGAATTGGTCTCCCAGGTCGCGGGCACTCCAATCGGAGCGTAACTGGCACAGGAGGGTATCCCAACTCTGTACGTTGCGGCGGCGCATGGATTTGCGCCACTTGCCGAAATACAGCAGCAAGGCACTCACAATCGCGATTTGCAACAAGAGGAACATCACTTGGTCCTTTTGCTTGAGGGTTCAGGTGGAAGATCGCTTAGCGCAATTCGTGTGCTTCTCGCGCCTACATTCATTAGTACCAGAAGTTGTTGCATTTGTGGACTGAATTCTTTGCGTTCTTGCTCTTTAGTTGCAAAGCTGACCAACCAATAGAGTACGGTTGCCGCGTAGCTGGCGGAGAGGAGCTGGTTCAAACGGTCGTAATCGGGGCCGGCGGCCATGTGCGAGTGGAGGACGGTGACGAGAAGGCTGACGATCGAGTAGAGGCCCAGGCCGGTCGCGACCTGCAATTCGCGGTCCCGCCAACCGATGCTCAGCAGTTGGCTGAAGCTGGCCATGACGAGGAAGCAGACGATGCGCAGGATGGCAAAGGTTTCCCCCACATGGAAAAGGGTCGCATCGACTCCGGTGATCGAAGAAGGTACGGTGATCGCGGCCAGGGGCCAGATGGCGGCGCCTGCCATGGCGATGAGCCCATAGAGTGCGAAGCGGGCTCCGCGAGGAAGCGACGCGCGGACGGGCCGCAGGACGGACCAAGCCAGTTCGCCCAGGACCGCGAACTGCAATACGGCATCCACGATCAGTTGGGTGTAGTAGTACTTTTGATAGATGGTGCTCGCGTTGGTGTATTTTTGCAACAACAGGGCACCGGCGCCATCGCTGAGGAAGCACCAGGCGGTGTAGGTCGCGAAAAAAGGCAAAATGCGCCAGAGCCGGCGCTTCCACACCAATCCACAGACGACAATTTCCCCGACCAGCGCGATGCACAGCAGCAGTTGGTCGACGGACATTGGTCACCTCCGGGACGGAGCATCGCAAATGCGATCCAAGCGAAGTGTATCAGCTTGAGATTATGCTTTGACTACAACGTTCGGGGTTTCCGGCATTATCTACTGGTGCTCCTTTTTCCCGCGAAGCAAATACACGTCGGCCGCCTGTACAGCGGGAGCCGAGTTCCTCGGCAGCGACCCAGGACTACGCCAGCTTGATCGGAACGGTCGAGGGCGGAGCCGGTAGCGCCGGGGTCATGGCCAGCTTGATCGGAACGGTCGAGGGCGGAGCCGGCAGCGCCGGAGTCATGGCCAGCTTGATCGGAACGGTCGAGGGCGGGGCCGGCAGCGCCGGAGTCATGGCCAGCTTGATCGGAACGGTCGAGGGCGGAGCCGGTAGCGCCGGAGTCATGGCCAGCTTGATCGGAACGGTCGAGGGCGGGGCCGGCAGCGCCGGAGTCATGGCCAGCTTGATCGGAACGGTCGAAGGCGGAGCCGGCAGCGCCGGAGTCATGGCCAGCTTGATCGGAACGGTCGAAGGCGGAGCCGGCAGCGCCGGAGTGGCGAAAGCCGCGGTGGAAGATGCGAGTATAGCTAACGTAAGGTAAGCGCGGAACTGAGGAACGAAGGAAAGGTTCATGGGGGTTCTCCTGTGGGGAAACGAATTCTACCCAAAGACTAACCGATAGGTAGTGAGTTGCATACGACAAAAGTGGCAAACGCGAAAGAAATGTCGGATTTCCACTTCCTTTTCTCAGGATTTCGTGGTAATACACTTTTGCGCGATTTTGTCATATTACTTTTGGAACGTGAGAGGTTACCGTGATTCGTGAATTGCGCGATGGGTTTAACGCCGGCTTCCGGCGGGAAGATTATCTCGTTCTGCTTAGCCGGCTGGATGAGCGGTCTGGGACAAAGGTGGAATTTCGAGTGGCGGAAACGCCGGTGTTTCTGCCGTTGGGGCTGCTTGAGACGATGGCATCGGCTGGGGCGGCGCTTACGGAACGGCTGCTGGCGTGGCCGGAGTATCTGGAAGCGGCTCGGCGGTCGATTCCGGCGGGCTTCCTGGTGCCTGGTTTGCCGGAGGATCTGAGCCAGGCGCATCCGAACTTTCTGACGGCGGACTTTGCACTGGTGACGGGCGCGAATGGCGAATTGGCGCCTCGTTTGGTCGAGATGCAGGCATTTCCGTCGGTTTACGCGTATCAGGCGATGCTGAGCAAGGAGTACCGGGATGTTTTCGGGCTGGATGGCGATCTTGGGGTATTTCTTGGCGGCCTGGACGAAGCGGGGTTCTGGGCGCTTTTTCGCGAGACGGTACTGGGTGGCCACGCGCCTGAGCATGTGGTTCTTACGGAAGTCGACCCGTGGGGCCAGAAGACGCTGCCGGATTTCCTGTTGACGGCCAAGCGGCTGGGGATTGCAGTGGTGGATATTGCGAGCCTGGTGCCGGTGGGCGACAAGTTGCATTACCGCAACGGTTTGGGAGAGCTGGTGCCGATTCATCGGATATACAACCGGGCGATCGCCGACGAGATGATCGGGCGGGGGATCGTCTTGCCTTTCGAGCTAACCGACCGTTGGGATGTGGAGTGGGCGGGCCATCCGAATTGGTACTTTCTCATCAGCAAATACGCGGTGCCCTGGCTCAGTGTTGAGGAGTCGGAGAAGAATGGTTCGGACTCGGTGGTGCCTCCGGCGGTTTTCCTGACGGATTTTCTGAGCGGGGAAGGTTTGGAGCGGCTCGCGGCTTGTGGCGTACCGTTGCCCGCGGAAACGGGCGGGGAGGCGGTTTACGACGAGTTGTTGTTGAAGCCGCTGTTTTCCTTTGCCGGCAAGGGAATTCAGTTTGGACCGACCCGAGCGGAGTTGGAGGCGATTCCCGCGGCGGAGCGAGGAAACTATCTGCTTCAGCAGCGGATGCGATTCGTTCCCACGATCGATACGCCTCATGGGAAGACGCAGGCTGAAATTCGCATCCTATATCTTTGGCCGGATGGCGGCAAGCTGACGGCGGCGACGTCGCTGGTGCGTTTGGGTCGCGGGAAGATGATGGGAGTAGACCACAATCGCAACCAGGAATGGGTGGGTGCGTCGGCGGCGTTCTGGCGGCGATGAGCGGATTCGCGATTTGCCGGAGGGGGACGAGCAGGATGAAAGTACCCCATAAGGGGTATTCCGTCAGGCACGTTGGGACAGTACATTTGAGATATGTGAAAGAAACTTTGGTGCTCCTGGCATGTTCTTTGCTATATCTTGAATTGGGATAAAGTGAAGACATCGCTTTCAGGAAGGAATTGTCGGGATGGATCCATCGACCACTGAGTTGCCTGTTTCACCGGCGAGCATCCACGGCGGGGCACGACGAGAAGTGCGCTGTGCGGTGCGGTTTCCATTGAGACTTCCTGTGGTTCTTTCGACGGATGCGGAGGAGTTTGCGGCAGCGACAGTGAATGTGTCGGCCAGCGGAGTTCTTTTCATCACGGACCGGAACGTAACCACCGGGATGCTGATTGGTTTCTCACTGCGGATGCCCGGGGAGATCCTGGGGACGCCGCGCGATGTACTGGTTCAATGCCGCGGGCGTGTGGTACGCTGTTTCGCAAGCCAGAATGAGTACCATGCCGCTGCGACGATCGATGAGTACAGATTTGCAGATCAGTAACACCACGGGAAGATATGGCGGTCATTAAGATGGACTACTTGGAGGACGCTCCCGAAGGGGAGGTTCTCGATTCCGTTGCCAAAGCGGGAGCGATCCGCATCATTTTGGCGGACTCTCAGGCGATTTATCGCGTTGGGATACGGAAGGTGTTTGCCTTGGAGGACGATGTGCGGGTAGTCGCTCAGGCGGACTCGATTGAAAATCTTCACGCGGCAGTGCAGCGCTATCCTACTGACGTGGTTCTACTTGAGGGCGGAATGCTGACGGGGACGACCAACGCGATCCCGGAGATTCTGCGTCTGGCGCCGGATGTGAAGATCATCGTTCAGGCGTCTTCGAACGATGAAGCCCTGACGGTGGAGCTCTATCGGCGCGGTGTGCGCGGGATCATATCGCGGGCGATTTCTCCGGATTTATTGGTGAAGTGCGTTCGCAAGATCGCCTCTGGGGAGACGTGGATCGACAACCAATCGATCAATCTGGTTATTGAGGCGTACCGCTCGCAGGCGGCGGCGATGGTGAGTCCGCGCAGCCAGCCCAGGCTGTCGCCCAAAGAGCTGGCGATCATTACCTGCATCACGCAGGGTAAGCGGAATAAAGAAATCGCTTACCAACTTGGCACCACGGAACAGGTAATCAAGAACTATTTGCGGAAGATTTACGACAAGCTGGGAGTCTCGGACCGGCTGGAACTGGCTCTCTACTGCCTCCATCACAAGATCATTCAAGGGGATGGCGACGAGGAGATACTGCAAAAGGTAGCTTCCCGGTAGCGGGAGTTGGAACGGCTCCGCGAGCCGGCCGTTCGATGGCCGGTTGCTCGGGACCAGACTGCGTTTTTTTGAGCAGACGGGTCAATTCCTTCAATTCCGCGCCGGAGAAGTCCTGGAGCAGTTCTTTTGGCGCGCGTTGCACCAATCCATCCAGAGCGGCCAACAAATCCACTCCTTTTTCGGTGATGTGCGTCCAAACGACCCGCCGGTCGTGTTTGTCGCGCTCCTGGCGCAGGAGTTTGTGTGTTTTGAGGCGGCTTAGCAGGCGGGTGATGTCCGGTTCGGCGGTGACCATGCGGTTCCCGATGGCCGAACAGGTGAGTCCGGCAGGACGCGCTCCGCGGAGGATGCGGAGGACGTTGTACTGGGTGACCGTGAGGCCGGTGGGTTTGAGACGCAGTTGCATGGCGCGATGCAGGCGATCGGCGGCGCGCATGAGAGTGAGCAGGGCCTCCTCTTGGGGACTGGAGAAGCTGGGAGCTTGCTCGGGTCCTTGAGGCTGCGCCATGGTTGTCTCCTGTGAGAGGGATGGATGGCGAATCCCCGGTCTCAGAATCGAGACCGGGGGCGCCCCGATGGTTGGCTGTGGGATGAGCCGCGGTTACTGTTTGGCGGCGTCCAGGTCGATTTCGATTTTGACGTCTTCGCCGAGGACGGATTCCGGGAAGCTGGTGCCGATGCCGAAGTCGCTTCGGTGGATGGTGGTGGTGGCGGAGAAGCCGACGTGCGGCTTCTTATCCATGCCGGTGACCGGGGCGGTTGGGCCGGAGACGTCGAGGGTGACGGGCTTAGTGACGCCCTTGATGGTCAGGTTGCCGGCGACGAGGAGGCCGGAACCGCCCTTGGCGACGCTGGTGCTTACGAATTTGGCGGTGGTGTATTTGGAGACGTCGAAGAAGCTGTCGGTCTTGAGGTGGTTGTCGCGGGCAGCCTCGCCGGTGTTGATGCCGGTCATGTCGATGGTGGCGCTGACGGTGGATTTGGAGATGTCTTTGTCGTCGTAGGCGATGGTGGCGTCGACGTGGCCGAAGCGGCCGTGGACGTTGGTGAGGGCCAGGTGCTTGATGGTGAAGTCGACTTCGGTGTGGGCGGGGTCGGATTTCCAGGTGGAGGTTTCTGCGGCGGCGAATTGGGCGGCGAGCAGGAGGGCCGCGGAGGCGAGATGGAAGAGCTTCATGGTGTTGTTCCTTTCCATTAGAGGCGAGTTCGGGGGTGATTGATTCCGGAGGTCCGGGTGGATTGCGTTTGCATAGCCTGGAAGGCCGGAAATCTCCGCGGAGGAGTGTACCGGTTCCGCAGCGTCTGAGCGATAGGATGGCGCGGGGCGATAGTTGTTGCAACAAATATTTTGCGCCAAAGCGATTTTGGCGGACCCGGACGGTCTGGTATGCTCCGGCGTATGTCTGAAGGCGGTTTTGGGGCTGTAGCGGGGCATTTCCGGGCGTTGACGCGGCCACAGCGGCACGCGTTTTTGGCGTCGTTTCTGAGTTGGAGCCTGGACGCATTCGATTTTTTCCTGCTGATTTTGTGCATTCCAGCGATTGCGGGCGAGTTTCATGCCAAGGCGTCGAGCGTGGCGGAGGCGGTGGCGCTGACGCTGATCTTTCGGCCGGTGGGGGCGCTGCTATTTGGCTGGCTGGCGGACCAGTTTGGGCGCAAGCCGATTTTAATGCTGAATATTCTGTGCTACTCGCTGGTGGAGCTAAGCTGCGCCTTCGCGCCGAGTTTGCCCTGGCTGCTGGTGCTGCGTGCGCTGTTTGGAATCGCGATGGGCGGGGTTTGGGGCGTGGGCGCGGCGCTGACCTTTGAGACGCTTCCGAAGGAAGGGCGCGGGACGTTCTCCGGGCTGTTGCAGGAGGGGTATGCGGTGGGTTATCTGCTGGCCGCGGCGGCGTTTGGTTTGCTGTTCCACTGGATCGGCTGGCGCGGGTTGTTCGCGGTGGGTGCGGCGCCGGCGCTGCTGGCGGTGTTTGTGCGGTCGGGGGTGGAGGAGTCTCCGGTTTGGCTGGCGGCGCGTGCGGAGGAGGGCAAGCGGAGGGCCGCGGGAATGGCGAAGCCGCCGTTGTTGGCCAATCTGCGCGCGTACCTGCCGGTTTTCCTGTTTTTGATTCTCTTAATGACGGCGTTTACCAGTTTTTCGCATGGGACGCAGGATATGTATCCGACGTTTTTGCTGGCCGAGCGGCATTTTTCGCCTGGGACCGTGGGCCTGATTGCGGTCATCTACAACGTGGGTTCGCTGGCTGGTGGATTTGTTTTTGGGACGCTTTCTGAGCGGTGGGGGCGCAAGCGGGCGATTGTTGCGGCGGCGTTGCTTTCGATACCGGTTGCGCCGCTGTTTGCGTATGGGCATACGGCGCTGGCGCTGGGAGTGGGGTCGTTTCTGATGCAGTTTATGGTGCAGGGGGCGTGGGGGGTGGTGCCGGCGTATCTGACCGAGCTGTCGCCGCCGGCGGTGCGGGCGATTTTGCCGGGACTGGCGTATCAGTTGGGGAATCTGATTACGTCGCAGAATCTGGTGGTGCAGAACCGGCTTTCGGAGCGGATTGGGTCGCATTCGCCGGTGATTTTGGGGACGGTGGTGCTGGTGGCCCTGGCGCTGGCTGGAGTGACGGCGCTGGGACGGGAGAGCCGGGGGGTGGAGTTGCAGGCGGGGTGAGCGGATCGGGAGCGAGATCGGATTCCCTGGGGCAGGGAATGTAGCCGGGGCTAAAGCCCGCCCTCTTTTGGGAGCGTCTGTCGGCACGACTGAAGTCGTGCCCTTTTACAAAGCTTCTTTCGATCGGGGGAGTTTGGCGGTTCGCGCTCGTTTGGACCGGGAGAATTGCGCCAATTCCGGATGCCCGCCTGGCGCGAAAGTTCGAGTGGGATTGCCCCTGCGCTGAGATGGGAGGCCTGAGTTGAGTTGGGGACTCAGGCGAGCTTCCAGTTAGGTTGGCTGCAGCGGGAGATCAGAGCCTCGGCGGCCTTTGGGTCGAGTGGGCGGGAGAAGTAGTAGCCTTGCGCCATGCCGCAGCCCAGTTCGACGAGGACGTCGCGCTGGGCCGCGGTTTCTACGCCTTCGGCGATGGCGCTCAAGTCCAGGGTTTGGGTGAGGGCGAGCAGTACGCGGAGGAATTCTTTGGATTTGGGGTCGATTGCGATTTTGTCGATGAAGGTTTTGTCGATCTTTACGACATCGACGGGCAGCTTTTGCAGGTAGGCGAGGGAGGAGTAGCCGGTGCCGAAGTCGTCGATGGAGATCTCGACGCCGAGGTTTTTGAGCGAGGTGAGGGTTTCTACGGCCGCATCGCGCATGAGGACGCTCTCGGTTACCTCGATCGAAAGTGCCGGGGATATGGGTGCGGCATCGCCGAGGATGGTGCGGACGTCCTGGACGAAGGCCTCTCCGAGCAGTTGAGGGGCGGCGACGTTGACGTGAATTTTGAGGGGCCTGGCGTAGATTTCGGTCCATTTGCGGGTGGTTGCGACGGCGTCTTCGAGTACTTTCTTGCCGATTTGGACGATGAGTCCGGTTTCCTCGGCGAGGGGAATGAAATCGAGGGGCGGGATCATTCCTTTGGCGGGGTGGAACCAGCGCAGCAATGCCTCGAAGCCGATGAGGGTGCCATTTTCGAGGGAGACGATGGGTTGATATACGGGGCGGAATTCGTTGGCCTCGACAGCGCGATACATATCCTGCTGGAGTTCGAGGCTCTTGACCGCGGCCTCGTGCAACATCTTATCGAAGGCGGCTTGTTTGTTGCGGCCGCTCCGCTTGGCAAAGTGCATGGCGGTGTCGGCGGCCCGCAACAGCTCGTGTTCGCCGTTAGCCGAGCTGGCGATGCCCAGACTGGCGGTGATGCGGAAGGGTTTTCCGGCCAACTGGAAGGGAGACGCGAGCAAGTGGTTGATTTGGTCGACGATGGCGTCGGTCTGGGCCGCCATGGGGCCGGAGCAGAGTACGGCAAATTCATCCGCGCCCAGCCGGGCGAGCAGCGTATCCTGCGTGACCACTTTGGCGAGGCGGCGCGTGACCTGGAGCAGAAGCTGATCGCCGATGGCGTGACCGAAGGCTTCGTTGACTTGTTTGAAGCGATCCAGGTTGATGAGAATGACGGCTAATTGCGCTGCGTCTGATTGGTCCAGCCCGGCGTGTTGTGCGCCGCAAGGCTCGGCGCGCATACGAAGCTCATTTTGCAGCCGCCTTCGATTGGGCAGTAAGGTGAGGGTGTCGGTCAGGCCAAGCGAGGAAAACGTTCCTTCGGCTTTGGCCAACAGGTGATCGGAGATCATTCTGCGCAGTTCGTTGGCGGCTCGCGCGTCGTTGGGCCGCCAGGGGGTGGAGCGGTTTTCGACCTCGGTTTTCCAGACTTCGAAGGATCGGCGCGGGGAAATCCTCCCACTGGCCGCGTCGAATTCGACGGGTTTTTCGGGATTGCCTCCCCACGAGACTGTTTCCACGTACTCGGGTCGAAACCACAGGATGGCGTTTTCCTGGCTGCCGAGGATGGGCATGAGCATGATGCCGCTGGCGACATCCTTGAGGTTTGCGAATCCGGGCAGCAGTTCCGGCAGGGAGGTGTGGCTGAATACCTTGCCTCCGCTGATGGCGTGCAGGCGGTTCATGATTTGGAGGGCATATTGGGCTGGCGGAGTTCTGCCGACGGTTTGGCAATTGCCTTCGAAGCAGATCAGTGCTCCACTGGCCCCGACGAGCGAAAGGAGATGGGATTCGGCGCCGACGAGGGCGGGGCAGATTTCGTCCTGCCGATGCATTTGAGCGGCGATTTCCTCAACGCTTTCGGCTGCTCGGGCGGCCTCTTCGAGCGCGTCGAGTTCGAGCCGGGCGCGAATGAGGAAGGAAGTCATCTGGCTGATCAGGTCGCAACTGGAGCGAATGGCGGGCGAGGGCAGGTGGGGGGTGCGGTGATGGCAGACCAAGATGCCCCAAAGCTCGTCGTCGACGATGAGCGACAAAGTGAGCGTTGCGCCAACATCCATGTTCTTGAGGTACTGGATATGGACGGGCGAGATGCTGCGGAGATTGCAGTAGGTGAGGTCGAGAGGCGGAGCGTGGCCGTCTTCGCCGGCCATGCTGGGGTCGGCGAGAATGGGTACGGGGGAGTAATCGCAATCGCCGATGACGCGGATGCGCTGCAGGAGGTAGAGACGGCGGGCCTGGACGGGTATGTCGGAGGCCGGATAATGGAGGCCGAGGTACGGTTCGAGCGCTGGATCGGCATCTTCGGCGACCACGATGCCATGTCCGTCTTCGGCGAACTGGTAGGTCATCACGCGGTCGTAGCCGGTGAGCTTGCGCAGTTCGGTAGCGGCCATTTGGAGCAGTTGCTGGAGAGAAGTGGCCGAGCGCATGCGGCCCACCATTCTCTGCGCGATGGCGGGGAGGGATTCGGACTCGGATTCGGCGGCTTCGGTTTCAATTTCGACATAGACCATGTCGTTGCAATGGCGAATCTCGAAGTGGAGGTGGGATTGGTCGATGGAAAAGTGGTGGGAGCGGAGCGGCTCGAAGACGGCGCTTCCCTGCTGGTCCTGGCGGATTAAGTTTGCGTAGACGCCGGGATGAAGGCAGTCTTCGAGGCGCCTGCCGAGGATGGAAGCCGGGGGCTTTCCGAGCACGGATTCCGTGTTGGCGCTGGCGAAGACGACTTTGAGATCGATTGGGCGAGCGACGAGGAGTACGCCGTGGGGCTGGATGGAGCCGGGAATGTGGATGGGTTCCCGTTCGCAATTCGACAGGTCCACGGGTTCGACTCCAACGCCAAGTGCGATGGGGAGTGGAGGCGAGATTGGCTGGGAGGGAATCAGATTTCTCCTAACTGGCGCAAGGGCGACATCCATTTCTCGATGGAAGCGAAGGTGGAATTGGCACCGGCAACGACGTTGGGGAATTCCAGGGGATGCTGTGCGAGGAATGCGTCGAGGGAGCGGCGGAAAGCGTTCCACTTTACGCCGGAATGCTCGCCATGCCCATGAAAGAAGGCGGTAACTCCTTCGATTTCGGATCCTAGCCTGGAGGCGAGATCGCGGAGGATGAATCTGCCGCCGAGCTTCGATCCTTCGATGACGTAGAGGGCTCCGAAGGCCTCGGCGAATGTCGGCAACGAGGGCAAGGCCGTCTCAGGCGCCGACGGGAATTCCTCCGTCGATGCGTTCATGGCTGCGAGATCGCGACGGAGGCCGATGCTGTGACCGAGTTCTCCGATGCGAATGCCCCACAGGGACCATTCTGGGAAAGCATGCAGCCTGGCTTCGATGGGCTGGTAGATACCGAGGAAGCGTGCCAGCCAACGGCGATAGTCGCCAAAGGTGACGATGGATTGCGGCAAAGCGAGGACTCGTTCGACGGAGTCGTGCGACGGCCGCGTACGCGCACGCAGAGCTTCAGTGTCCGGAGCCAACGTTCCGCTTTCGGACCCCCGGTGTAGTTCCGACATGCCAGCATATCCTCAACTGCTCGGTTGCGGAATGGGACGAACACGAAATTATATTCGCGAAAGGATTGGAGTGATATACAATTTTGATTCGACAGTACGCAATTCTCGAAGTTTACTGTGCAATCGAATTCATTTCAACCCAGATGTTATCAATAAATCTCATAATGCGAGCATCAGTGCATTGAGAAGCATTGAGAATGGCGCTATCGAGTAGCGTGGGGGGCGATTGGCGGCGTGGTGAGCGGCTTCGATTGACGTTGGGAACGCGCCGCGGAAGGGAGGGGTTCCTTTTGCGGAGTGGCACGGCGAGTTCCGTTGCCGGGTTCCGGTATGCTTTTGGAAGGTCAAGGAGCTGTGCCGGTGTTGTTTCGCAATCGCTGGACCGAATCGTTTCTCCGCGACGGGTATGCTGTGTTTCCGGGGTTGGTGGCGGCGAGGGCTGTAGCCGAAGCGCGGGAGCGGATCGAAGCGGATCTGGCGGCGCATTACGATCCCGGGCGCAAGGCGGAGTACGACTCACGCAGCTTCTGTCCGGATTTGCTGGGGACGCCGGAGATTCTGGCGCTGCTCGACAATCGCGGAGTGCGAGGCAGGGTGGGTGCGCTGGTGAGTCTGCGGAAGCTGGTATTCGACAATTCGGGGCAGATTGCGATTCGGCGCGCGCGCAACGCCGAGGAGCCTTCGCCGCCGGTGGCGCATGTGGATGGTTTTCCCGCGCCGCATAATGGCGTGCCGGAGGGAACGGTGATGCCGTTCACGATTCTGGTGGGTGTGTTTTTGAGCGAAGTGAAGGGACCGTTCGCGGGGAACTTTACTGTTTGGCCGGGGTCGCATTGGCTGGTGGAGCGGTACTTCAACGAGCGCGGTCGCGGCGCTCTGCGTGAGGCGATGCCTGATCTGCCGCGGCTGGGAATCGGCGAGCCGTTGCAGTTGATGGCCTCGCCGGGGGACGTTGTGCTGAGCCATTACGCGCTGGCCCACGCGGCCGCCGTCAATTCTTCGGAGGACGACCGCGTGGCCTGTTTTTTCCGGCTGACGCATGTGGAATTAGAGGACCGGAGCGATCCGGAGTATCCAGAGCATGCCTGGGCGCATCTGACGAAGATCTGGAGGGGATGGAAGGTGAGCGCTTAGGCGTTATTTTGGGCGATCGAGTTCGAAGCGTTCGCGGGTGCTCACCCAGGTGTTGCCGGCCATGCGTCCTACCGCGTCTAACTTTTCGGGGTCGATGCGGAAGTTGGATTCGAGGTCGGGGTGGACGTGGAAGCGGACGATTTCGCCGATGACGACCACGCCGGCTCCGCTGCCCTGGCCGGTGAAGACGATCTGGAGTAGCTTGCACTCGAGCTGGGCGGGGGATTGGGCGACGCGGGGTGCGCGGACGACGTGGCTGGGGATGGCGGTGAGGCCGGCGAGCAGGAATTCGTCGACTTCGGGGCCGACTTCGGCGGCGGCGATGTTGGCGGCTTCGGCGATGGCCGCGGAAACGATGTTGACGACGAATTCGCCGGTCTGTTCGACGTTGCGCAGGGTGTCTTTTCGGTCGTCGGGCATGCCGGGCTTGGCGGAGCGCAGGGTTGGGCAGAAGAGGAGGGTTGGCGGATTGGCGCCGACGCCCGAGAAGAAGCTGAAGGGGGCGACGTTGGCGACGCCGTTGTTGTCGACGGTGGAAACCAGGGCGACCGGGCGGGGCACGATGAGGCCGGTCATCAGCTTGTAGGATTCGAGGACGGATTGTTCGGCGGGGTCGATAGTTCGGAATGGGCTGCGAACGGGGACGTCGGGCTGGAGGCTGGGATGCATGCTGTTAGAGTAACCGGCGGCACATGGGCCGCGAAAGGATGCGGCAGAGCGGCTGAAGCGAGAAATCCGGCGTGAAAATGACCGATTTGATGCTTCGCCGGAGCGGGATTCTCGGAAATTAGCGCGCCGGTAACACGGCATGATGCACAATCGAAGTTGCGTTTTTCCACAATCGGGGAGATTTCACTGTGCCGCGAATTCACTTTCAATTGCAGCTTGCCGAACTGAAGGACAAGATTCTGGCGATGGCGGCGCTTGCGCAGCAGGCGGTGGAGTCCTCAGTCGATGCGTATTTGCGGCGCGATGCGGGGCTTTGCCAGTATGTTCGCGAGAACGAGACGGCGATCAACACGGCGCAGCGGGCGCTGGACGAGATGGCCTACGAGCTGCTCGCGAAAGAGCAGCCGATGGCGATCGATCTGCGGTTTATTCTGGCGGTGATCAAGATCAACGGCGATCTGGAGCGGATTGGCGACCAGTCGATGAGCATTGCGATTCGGACGCGGGATGTGCTGGAGCTGCCGGAGGTGGATTTGCCGGTGGACCTGTTCGCGATGGGGGAATATGCGGCGCGGATGATCCGGACGGCGCTGCAGTCGCTGCTGGACGGCGACGCGCAGGTGGCGGACCTGGTGCGGCAGATGGACGACGAGATCGACCGGATGAACCGGCAGGCGCAGGCGGAGCTGCTGGCGCGGATTCAGCGGCGGCCGCAGGAGACTTCGCAGGCCCTGAATGCGCTCTTGATTGCGCGGAATCTGGAGCGGATTGCGGATCACGCGACGAATATCGCGACGGACGTGATTTTCTGGATTCGCGGGGCGGACGTGCGGCATGAGTTGAGTCTGGCTACGGATTGAGGATCGTTTTGTATCGCAAATTCCCGCCGTGCGATGCTGTAGCAACGTTGCTACGAGCGGGAGGTGTCTCTATGGCGATTACTACCTTGTCGAGCCGGGAATTCAATCAGAAGACGAGCGAGGCTAAGAAGGCTGCCGACAACGGTCCGGTATTCATTACGGATCGGGGGCGGACGGCGCATGTGCTCTTATCGATCGAGGAGTATCGGCGTTTGACCGGGACGGAGAAGAGCATTTTGGAATCGCTATCGATGCCGGAAGGCGTGGATATCTGCGAAGATTTCGAAAGCTTCCTGCCAGCGAGGACAATCGACAAGCGGCCTCCGGTTGAGTTCGACTGATGTATTTGCTGGGCACGAATGTCGTTTCGGAACTGCGCAGAATACTTTCAGGTAAGGCAGACGCCAACGTCGCCCGATGGGTAGGGAACGCGAAGCTAGGGGAGATGTTTCTCTCCGCCGTCACGGTGGCAGAGCTGGAAATTGGCATATTGGGTGCGGAACGGCGCGATCCAGTGCAAGGCACTCTCCTTCGAAATTGGCTAACGGGTCAAGTTCTGGCAAAATTTGCTGGCCGGATTCTTCCGGTAGACCTTGCCGTGGCGGAGCGCAGCGCCGGTCTGCCTGTACCCAATCCGGTTCCGATTCGCGACGGGTATATTGCTGCGACCGCCCTGGTGCATGGAATGACGGTTGTGACGCGGCATATGGCGGATTTTGAGCGGATGGGCGTTTCGCTGCTGAATCCCTGGCGGGCATAGCCATCCCTCTGCGCGGTTGGATCGGCCGAGTGTTGGCGTGACGCAAGCGGATCGCCGCCGGGTCGCGTTCCGGATCGCCTGACAGACCCAAGGGGCGTCTAAACCCTATAATCCGGGCAGAGGGCCTTTTTGCGCATGACTACGGCTTACCTGAACCGCATCGCCACTGCCGTACCGGAGCACGATGTGCATGACGCCTTCGTTTTTTTTGCCGAGCAGATGCTGGACGACCCGCGTCTGCGGGCGGTTTTCCGGCGGATGGCGAACCGGTCTGAGATCGCGCATCGCTACTCGTTTCTCGATCCCGAGCCGGATTCCGCCCAATTTTTGTACGACGCGCACAAGTTTTACCGGCGCGGCAATTTTCCCGACACGGCGCGGCGGATGGAGCTGTTCGAACGGAGCGCTCCGGTGCTGATGCGGAAGGCGGTGGACCGGCTTGGGCTGGAGGAGGGGGAACGTGCGGGGATTACGCATGTGCTGGTGACCTGCTGCACGGGGCTCTATGCGCCGGGGCTGGATTTTGAGATCGTCGATCACCTGAGGCTGCCGCCGAGCGTGGAGCGGACGATGGTGGGGTTCATGGGCTGCTATGCGGCGATCAACGCGCTGAAGCTGGCGCGGCATATTGTGCGCTCCGACCCGGATGCGGGTGTGCTGATGGTGAATCTGGAGCTGTGTACGCTGCACTTCCAGGAGACGCAGGAGCTGGAGCAGGTGCTCTCGTTTCTGGTGTTTGCCGATGGCGCGGCGGCGAGCCTGATTACCGCGCGCGAGCGGGGGTTGGCGCTGGACAGCTTTAAGGCGGTGATGGTGCCGGAGACGCGGGAGCTGATTACGTGGAAGATCCGCGGGCTGGGATTCGACATGCTGCTTTCTGGGAAGGTGCCGGGGGAGTTGGGACGGGCGCTACGGGAGGGTGAGTTGATGGCCGAGCGCGACGAGATCGACCTGTGGGCGGTGCATCCGGGCGGACGGTCGATTCTGGATGCGGTGGAGAAGGGGTTGGAGCTGCCGGCCGACGCGCTGGCGGCTTCGCGGGAGGTGCTGTCGAAGTTCGGCAATATGTCGTCGGCGACGGTGATGTTTGTGCTGGAGCGGATGATGCGGGAGGCGCGGGCGGGGCAGCGCGGGTGCGCGATGTCGTTCGGGCCGGGGCTGACGGCGGAGACGATGCGGTTTCATGCGGTTTGACGCTATGCTTTGAAAACCCTGAGAAGCGGGTCCTTCGCTTCGCTCAGGATGACAAGATTTGTGGTGGACTTGAGTGAGTTTAGAAGCGGGTCCTTCGCTTCGCTCAGGATGACAAGGTTTGTGGTGGACTGGAGTGAGTTTAGAAGCGGGTCCTTCGCTTCGCTCAGGATGACAAGATTTGTGGTGGACTGGAGTGAGTTTAGAAGCGGGTCCTTCGCTTCGCTCAGGATGACAAGATTTGTGGTGGACTTGAGTGAGCTTAGAAGCGGGTCCTTCGCTTCGCTCAGGATGACAAGATTTGTGGTGGACTGGAGTGAGCTTAGAAGCGGGTCCTTCGCTTCGCTCAGGATGACAAGATTT
>Ga0116230_10001130_pt1 | contig 24826 bp, 17 predicted proteins | sample S1TSphfallax_3_FD_88678 | JGI IMG/M metagenome (GOLD analysis project Ga0116230, IMG submission 88678) | Host-associated microbial communities from peat moss isolated from Minnesota, USA - S1T2_Fd - Sphagnum fallax MG | ecosystem: Host-associated > Plants > Peat moss > Unclassified | place... | reverse complement strand
TTTCTCTGGAGTTAGTTACATCTGGGGAAGCTCCACAGGGAACGGGCAGTGATTGGAAGAATCTTCCAGACACTGCCCACACAAACAGACAAACAAACAATGTTGCTTTAATTTTTATTAATTCACATGGATTCATATGATAAATCTATGAACATCATAATTATCTTTAATTGTTTAATTGGTCCAACAACTTAACTATAGTTAATTTTAATGTTAAACCATGTTTTTTGGAAGCAAAATGCCTCCAATATCTTATGTGACATTTGATGGAAACTAAATTTCCTAAATTTATTGTGTTTCCATCAATTAATTTGTTAGTGTTGTCAAAAATTTGAACTTTGTTAAATTTTTCTACATTGTCATTTTCTATAGTGGTTTTTTGTTTTTTCCATGCCAATTGAAGTAGTTTTGATGTTGTTGTCGTTTTTGTTTTCAACAAAAAAAATGATGAAAACGACCTCTCAGTTGCCATGCCAAGTTAAATCAATACATTTTTCTTTCCAATATTGATTCCATTCTGATATTTTATTTTTATATTCTTTTATGAATTTTGAGTCATTCAAAGAAATGTAAAATGTTGCATCTACGTATGTGTTAGCAAATGACATTTGATTGTAATTTCTTTTTTCCCCCACCCGACAAGATCATGTAGCTCCAATGAATAATGCAAAAGCTATTTCTTTTGTCTTTGGGTTGTAAAGTGTGTTGTGATAGTTTGAACCTTTTGCTAGAGCACCCCATTCAACATCCTTTATGTTGATAATGTGATAACCATGTTTTTCATATTGATCATAAATGTTTTTTTGAATGTTATATTCTTACAAATCAATTTGACAATTTACAAATTTGAAGTGATATGTTGAATTATAATAATTTATGTGTGTGATATATTTAAAATTATGAATTTTGTATAAATGTAAAGGTATTTACCTTTATTTTGGATGGGATTTTAATACTTGATTTGTTGGATTTTGTTATTTTATATATCTATGACAATAAATGTTTATTAAAAATGTTTTTTTTTGTTATAATGAAAAATGATAACTTTATTCAAGGGACAAAAAAATATTATTATTATTTGAAAAAATGAGTTTATTTTATTACTTGTGATGTATTTAAAATCACCTTTGATGAAAATTGAATGTTTGAAATGTTTGTTGATATAAAAAATTCCTTTTGTTTTATATTTTCAAAACCAAAAATAGTTTTGAATTTGCACAATCAAATTTAAATACATATTTATATCAATTTGGTCATTTTTTGGATTCTAGGATCAATATGAATCTCTATACCAAGTTCACATCAATATACCAACCCAACAATGCAAATAACACATGGGCCATTAAACACAAATAGTTATCCAATCTAAGTTTAGATTAAACATTTAAAGTGAAAACACATGATCAATATTTAAAGAAGTGAACACATGAAAATTTGTCAAGTAATGTTTGGGTGCATTTTATTAAGATTCATTAAAGGATGCATCCACCCACAATAACATTTTCCTTGGTGAAGTCTTGTGTTAAAGGGAATGGTATTGGTTTCCAGGCACATCATTTACCATTAGATGATAACAAATTTCCATTTCTATGAATTAAAATTGATCATTGTTAGACATTACATTCTTATGGAAATAAACTAATTTTTTAAAAAAAGATTAATTTTAATTGCAAGCCTTGAAACCATTTGTATTCATAAACTACTGACACCAATTGCTACAAAAAAATGCATTCCTAGTTGTGTAAAGGGTTGCATCTACATGATTTGACTCATCACTATAATTTTTACAACAACTTGGGTCATTGTTAACTTGTTTGAAGGTGCATATTTGGTGCAAACAATTGTGATTTTGAATACTTGGAATATTTGTCTTTTGTAGATATATTGTCATGGCATGGAACATTGAATCAAACACATCATCATTCATATTAAGATTATTTTGGTTCATTCTTGCCAATACCCAAAGTATTATGTGTTCAGATTTACTAGAGTTAGGATCAAGTGGCAAAACATAGTGGCTCACACACAATATGGAGATCTAAAAAAAAATCTTTTACTTTGCAACTCTCTTTTTGGTATTCTACCTTTTGCTTTTTTTTGGTTTAAGGATTAAATTATTGTAGAACAAAGAATTATGGATTTGTCAATCCTAAGGTGAAATAATGTGTTTGTTTGTGAGTGAAAGAAAATCACAATTGTAGTGTCAATTGTGCACGTGTGTGTTTGTGAATGAAAAAGAATGAAGATGCAATAGTTTTTTTCAAATGTATTTTATGAATGAGATTGAACCTATGCAACAGAAAAAAAAAAAGGGCGATGGTAGTTTCAAAAACTACCAAAACGAAAAAACTAATATGTTTTGTGTGAAGTACAAGGTAATTTGAAAAATTGTCTCATAACTTTGAAGGATGGATTGTTAGATGATTAGGGTAGTAAGGAGGAGGCCGGGGGGAGACCTTTGGAGAAGGAGATTAATCGATTGGTTCTACCTTCACAACCATGGATTCAACATCATCGAAAATCTAGAAGAATACATAGTAAGCAATGGCATTTGCGGCAACCTTCTCTCTATCTTTCTCTAATGGTAGTAGCAACTTCTTCTTTTTCTTTGCTTACTTGATCTTGCAAAAAGAGATTTAAATAAGAACAAGAAGAATGGTCATATTGTGCACATAATTGCTTCCACAAGTTGTTAATTGATGTTGTTTTATGACAAAAAAAGACAAAAATCGAAGACCCATTGTAGGTTTTGCTTAGGAGGCTCTTTGTCAACAAAAGGACACTCCTTTCTAATGTGCTAAAATGTTGTTATTATGTTTTCAGTGTAGGAGGTGAAGGTCTATATTCGGAAAACAATTGTATTGAAAGCTTGTCTGGATTGAAGCTTTTGATTTGTCTTTCTTTTCTTGCTTTTGCATTTTCTTAATCATCTCCAAGAAACTTTCCTTTGTCATACTCTATTGGCTCCAAGTTTTCTTTACAATCTCTTGATTCTAGTTTCATGTCAAAGGTGTTCCGTCCCCACCCACTTTCTTGATTTTAGATCTCACACAAATCTACAACAAATCTAACTTAGCTACTTGTAATATGGAAGAAGAAATTTTTAACTTGTTATTTCTCGCAATTATTTTCATTTAGAAGAAGTGTTTACGTATTTGCACAAGAATTGTTTACGATGCATAAAACACTTAGAGCCTTTGAAAGACCTTGATATGATTGATTTCAAGTTTTTTTTCCCCCTTATATCAAATCGCCATTTCGAGTAACAAATGAAATGCACACGAGCAATTTGATGGAATGGAACCCCAAGTTATGTTGTATCACATCTAGAAACAAAGGAAGTCTTTTAGAATACCCTAATTACAAAAAATGCAAATTCTCATGAAAAGTTCGAAACCATCAATGTTTTATATAACATTGTCCACAACCTAAATCATGGTGTGTACTTGGAGTTATGTCCATAATAGGCAGCTCCTTGAGAGTTAGGAAATAAGAAAGAAACCCATTGTTCCATTAAAGAAGACATGGAACTTTCCTAACATGTGCCGGTGGGTGAAAGATGTGTGTGTGTGTGTGTTGTGTACAACGAGAATACGTTGACTAAGTTGGAGAGGCTCTCATGCTATCGATTTTTGACAACATTGAATGTTGCAAGTAATTACTTACAATCCCTTGATTCCATCATTCATCTCATGTAGTGCCCAAACATTATGTAACCGTGCACCTCCTTTCCACCCTCTATCATTTCATTTGATTACTTACTTTTTAATGTTTTTCTGCATCTTTCCACTCTTTTCCACTTTTGAAACAATTGGACTTTGTGTCTTCCACATGGAGATTGCATTGTGGGTGCATCTTTCCACTCTTTGAAACAAATGTCCACAATTTTTGTCTTCCACTTAGAGCTTGCATTGTGGGTTATGAAAATTTTCATCATCGTGGTGGAGGGAGAAGTAGTGTTTTAAATCTGTCAAAAAACAAGCTAGGGGATAGAGATGGGGTGCTAAAGGTGGTGAAAACATTACATGTGCTTGCCTATTTGCACCACACCCCTCACACATTACACATGAAGATGATATAAAAGGTTAAGGAATTACAACAATAATAGCCCTTCTAGTTCATCTACATCTATGTTTTGATTTTATTTTCTTATAATCAAAATCTGAAGAAGAAATAATTTCTTTGTTGGAATTATTTGAAGTTTTAAATGCCATATCGAAAATAGGACCATAACTATTGTGGTGCTTTTATCTATTTCATTTATGTGGGAGGCAAAACCAATTGTGGAAGGTGACATTGTCCATCTCTATAGCTCATAATCTGTGTGCATGAAATGGCAACAAATCTATTAATGAAGACAATGTGAGACTCGACAATGAGTATTGATGGAGAGAACTTCAAAGAGAAGAAGTCCTTACCTACTGGAAACTTAAGTAATCAGTTAAAAACTTACAAGTGGAGATATAATTTTTTCAAAGATGGTAGTGCATGATTGTACATACCATGTTTTGTGAAGATAATTGTGTTAGTATGATTTGGAATCAAGAAAGTAACCATTGGTGCCTCCTAATTTGTAGCTTTACTCTTATATACATTATAATTTTTGAAAGTTTTACAACTAGATTTTCAATTTAGACTTCAATATATGAAAGGATATCATTGATCGCTTTAGTTGCAAGGAGGTACTACCCATGATTCATTTTTGGTTAAAAACATGGCATTAATATATATATATTTGTTATGTGGGTTTTGAACAACAACCCAAGAAATTAAAAAACCCTAGATGCTACCAAGTTTAAATCTGGAACTAAAGTTACATGTGAAACAAAAAAATGTTAAAATGAAAAATGTTAATTTATTTTTTCTCACTTCACTTGCATATTGTTACTTTTTATATGTCCAATTATCTGATTTGAAATTGATGATTATAATCATTTGAAGTTAGTTACAAAGTAGTCTTATATTGAGTTCTTACCCCATGTTTTGTTATTTCTCTATAGGGGAGGGTGTCATTTATTGAATAAACATGAATATAAGAGGCATCATAAACACATTTGTTGAATTTACATGTGGGAGCTTTTTGTTTTGAAGGTTCATTGGCTTCTTTTCCTTTTAACAATCTAACATTTAGTTTAAGCATAAGTATGCAAGAAAATAATCAATTTGATAACATAATAGGATTGAAATTAGCAATGTTGTGCACTTGTTTTCTAGTGCAATCTTATAGTTTTGGTGTACTGGATGAGAAGTTATTTGTGTGGAATTTTTTCATCCTCTCTTCACACTAGGCTATTTTAACCTCCATTTCCCAAGTGTTGTGCTAGCAACATCGGTAGTACTCCTTTGGGTGTTGTGCAAGCTTTCCTAGAACAAAGTTGTTGTAGTACACCCAAAATACTTGGAGGATGCAATCTTCTTTTGTTCAGGCTTGGTTTTGTTTCCTTTTTTACTAGATAATGGCAATCATAGATCATTCCTAATTATGGATATGGGGCAATGAAATTTGGTGGGTTTTGGTCTTGTCAAGGTACACAATACTTATCATCAAGGTATATAATATCTTTTGTTGGTATGTATGCAATGGGTTGGTGTAAATAATGTCGTAATAGTTGCAACATAGTAGATGAAACATCAAGAACCTTAAGATTTTTTTTACTTTTTTTGTAAGTCGAATGTGCATTAGACTTGTGCCAAAAATATAAAAGCTACATTGCCTTCTATTTGGTGTCAAATGCAATCTTGAGATATTTGTTTCAACTTATTTTTGTTGTTGATGTTCCATATGTACTGCCAAAACCCCATCCAAGTCTTAATCCAACACCACAACCTCCACCTTCCATAAACATAACTAATGATTCAAATTAGCCTTGGTAGCTTTGAAACTTTTACAATATGACATACCTTCATTTACCTCCTTGCATATCACAAAAGAAGGATCAAAGTTCAAAAGAAAGATTAAAGTTCAAAATTTACATTGAAAGGAATGGTGGGTTGAAAATACAAAGGCAAATTTTGACATGGATATAGTTTACTTGCGCCAAGGCCCAAAGTTTGCAATGGGGGTCCTGCAAACATTATAATAGTGTAATTTCTCAACTCAATTGGCACACTCAATGTATAATGAAATGTTTGATTCACCATTCAAATACAATTTTGTTTATTTCACTTCTGCTTTTTGCAATGCAGTAACAAGACAACAAACAAAAAATTCACTTGCTTCCAAAGCCCCAACCAATTCCAGAGCCATAATCTATTGGTCTTCAACCAAAAAAAATGAAAAAAAACATTTTTTTTCCTCTAGTCTTCTCCTTGTTTCAAACACATACAAAAACCATATATCTCTTAATTAAACACATACATGTAGGTGTTTAATTAACAATATACACATACGGGAGGTAAAAAAATAGTCTTCAATGTCTTTAAGAGATTAAAAAAACCTACTTGAAAAAGAAGAAGAAACCCACAACATAGTGATGGCAAAATACACACAAACACCCAAAATTTCAAAACTTGGCAGTTTTGGAAAACAAACATAGATTTTCACAAACACACAAAATGTTCTCCTATTAAACAATCCTTCAAAAGCTTTCCATTTCATTAGTTTGATTTTTCTTTTTAAAAGTTTCTTCTTCCCAACATAGTTTCCTTAATTCTTCTTTCATATGTGCAATGTGAATGAAAGGACACATAAAGGAAGAGTTTTATGTTTAAACATTATGGGTTGGGCATTTTCTTCCACTATCAACCAACCATTGGATCACAAGTGAGTAGCCAAACTTTGAATGATATCTTCAAGTACATTGATAACTTTCATGCCACTAATTCTACACAATGGCAAATCACCACTTTGTAATACAACCCAAATGAACAATGTGATATTTCTTCATCTTTCAACATGTACATGTATAGTCTAGAAAATAATTCATCAATTGGTAAAATGTACATTGCTAAAAAGACAAAACATACCAAATTGCACATAAGTTGCATGTCATCGTGAATGCATTTTCAAGATGGGGGAAAGTGAACATACTAGATTTGCATAGAGACTACATATCCTATGATAGCATGATGAAAAATAACGATTAATTGCAAATAATTCCAAATGTTTTTTAGCATCAATTGTTGGCTGAGTTTATTACAACTAACTCAATTCCCTTCCCCATTCTACTTTATTCAAGCTTGCAACAAAATCACCATGAAAGGAATAATCACAGAACATATCCAATCTTATTAATTCCAAATAACATAATGGATGTAGCATCCCCTTCAAAGTCACATCATAAGAAACTTCTTTTGTGTACTGAAAATCTTGGGTTCATGTGGTTGATGGATACCCTAAACCATAGTTATCACTGTCCCAAAGTAGTTCTATAGACCTTGTAGGTAATCCCTATGCTATAATTGCATAAAAAGTCATTAATATGCAAATTTTTTTGGGGAAATCGTAGGCTCTTGATGCCATTGCTTGGTTTATAGAAAGGAGCTCTAAAGGATCACGACCAAAGACAGATGATTGTGAGACCAATGGCTGCTTGCTTGCTCTAACAAATTTAAAGGACAATGGGGTCAAAATGAAATCAAAAGAGCCCTAGGTGTTACTTTACATTAGTCTTGCATGTCCTTTTTCCCCAAAGTAAATTTTTCATATGAATGATTTTTTTTTCAACTTGTTATGAAAAATGGTTAGAATTGCCCTAACAAGTCAATTTTTTTCTTAATCATTATTTAATAATACGAATTTGTAAAAATGTACAAATTCCTTGCAAATTCTATGTATTCATCTTGAAAAATGATGATAATTTGAAATCTTACAAAAATATTTAATTTTTAGATGTTGAATTTAATGTAACATATAATAAAGTTTTTTTTAATACATTGCGTACATTATACCCCATTTATATGTGGTAAAAAACTCTTGAAGTTTTGAATTTTTGAATTTTCAAATGTACGTACTTTGAATTTTCAAAGTTTTAGAATTCCACACATTTGAAATTGTGAATGATTTTTTAATGTGTCTAATAGGTTAGTATCATTCATATGTTTTACTATCAACTTATTTATATTATTTAAGTCATTTGAAAGTCCTTTGTAAAAATGTCTTCTATTAATGACATAAATTTTCATTTTCAAAAGTCCTTAACTAAACCAAAACTTAAAATTGGATCAAATGGTTTTTTTCTTTGAATTTCTTAACATTCATGTGTGTTAAAAAGGAATAATGTGCCATGATTACCATGGTTTCAAATGGAAAAAAAACAATCTCTAGTTTTTTATGATAGAATTTAACATTTGACACCTTCGGTGGCTCCTTTCATTGTACTTTTACCCAATGACATGAACATATCATTGTTGCTGGAAAAATAAGGCCTTGTAACTTAATTTATAAACAGGTCCTTAAAAGGGTCACTATTAGATCCATCAATTGTTGTAAATAAGACAAATATTAGTGATGATGTTAAAGTTGATAGCACTTGAAAAGTGACAACTGAGAAACAAACCATGTCATGAAATAACAATCATGTATCTTCTTCTTCCTCCCCTAAAAACTAAAGGTTCAAATTGGTGGTGGGTGGGTATTGATTTTGGTAGGTTTGAACTATCAGTTGAATTTCAAAACTAGAACCATTTAAAAAAAAAAACTTGACAAAACTTTCTTATAATTAGAAAAGACATTTGAAACAATGGATTTAAATGAATTTTTTGGGGTGCAAATTTTCCCTTTTAGATTGTCATGTGAATAGCTACATCCACAAATTTGAAATACAAAAAACTAATATTATGTAGTTTGAAAATGGTTATCATCATCTAATTATAGTGGAATGCATCCCAATCTTGTAGAAATATCCTTTCAATAAAATTGGTTGAATTGTTGTGACATTACTTCAATGTGAAAGCTCCATACCTTGCATGGCACTTAACATGACCTATTTGAATATGCATGAATCACATAACTCCAACAATAAACTTATGCCCCATACCCCCACAACATATGCCACATTCAATGGCCCCAATAAACTTGAAGTGGGGCAAACTTGCACACTACCACCATCACCCAAACCCATGTTAAAGCTAGTCATTGTTTTTGGGAAGTTGCCCCCAAATACAATCAGAACACAATATGTTGGGAAACATTTATGATCTTTTAACCTTCCAAAAGAAACAATAGCCAAAATGAATCTACTTGATGCATAATAAAAAATAAAATCACAATATGTCTAGTGGCATTCATTGCCTTAAAGACAAATTCATTGGCATTGAGCTTGTTTTAGAAAAAAACAAAATGAAGGTTTGTATGGCAATTCTTAAGGAGGCTTTGCAAATCAGCTCCTGAACCAATCATAAGGACTTTAAGTTATTGTAAACCAATTGAGATGTAAAACACTTGAGATACAAGATATCAATTCAAGATAATAATAGTGGGTTCAAACTTCACACCTTACCAAGTTTGTCCTCAAGGTAACATAAGGTCATGTCATAGCTCAAAATCAATATAACAATTCCATCAATGAAAATGTAGTCCATTTGTGAGAAGATGATTCCATACTTGCATGTGATATTTGCCATTGAAATACATATATAGAGAGGTGAAGACAATAGAAACTCCAAATTAAAAGCAAAACATGAACTTTTGTATGTAGTTTTCCACAAGCCGTCAATGGTTAATTTGTTTGTATGGTTATCCTATGAGTTGATGGCTTGGGTCAAAAAACTTACCAGTAACAACAAAGCTTGAGAATGGAGAACATCAAGCCATACATAATGAAAACACCTTCAAAACCCTAAACCCTAAATCGCTAAAATTTTATGAAAATTCATGACATGAACCTTGAACTAAAACTCTTGCTCATCAATCACACAACACACATTCTATTACTAAGAATGAAAATTCAGTACAACAATAAATTCATTTGACCTTGTGGGAGTTCGCATTGTAGCCAAATCCAACACTAGTCCTAACTTGATAATACTCCTTTTGTTCACAAAAGTGGAGACACAAAGCACATACTTGTGTGATAAGGATGATGATAAACAATTTTTTTTTCATCCAAAACATCAAAGCTGTGAAACAACACTAGAACATTTGATGACTCTATTAAAATGCAAGTCCACACGTATCCCTTCATGATGTCATAATGGATATTATGGTGACAAGTTGTAAACTAAATGGAGTCTTTATATGTTTTCCACATTGGTGAGCTTCACTATTGTTAACACATTCTCACCATTTTAGACACAACATCATGTTGAGTGGGTCACAACAATTCATGGTCTACTGACAGTTCCTTCACATTATAGGAAAAGTTCATTTGAATGAGTAAGTACCTTGGTGATGATAGGAATAGTTTCTTGGTTAGTGATTTTGGACCAACCAGCCAAGAAAGTTGAAAAGATATTCAAGTGAATCAATAATGGTGGTCTTGCCACATTTGTGTGGCGCATTAACCCCTATATGTCCCCACATAGAAACCATCACACATAGACATGGGTAGCCTAGTTGCCATTGCATATTATGCATTTGCAAATCCACAAGCTGTAAAAACAAGTGATGATAAGCACATAAAAACACTTCCTAAAGAAGATCAATGCTCAATTGGAAAACAAAATAGATTGTGCATCATCATCATTGTTTAGTTCAATATTGGTCACATACCATAGGGGTCGAACATATTTTCCTTTTTTATATTTCAAAGTATGTAGTTTTAGTTCCCGTTTACACCATAGAAACATTGGTACATAATAGTGATAAATGCAAAAGAATTCTGACATTGAGAGATCAAACTCATTGAATTTCATATTTCTTGAAGGCTTCACTCCTAGTAGACACCATTCATCAATTGTTTGCGCCACACTTTCCTTGGTGAATCTTGTCTTTGTAAGTAAAGGGCCACTGCAAATGCATCAAACAATCTACAATATGAATCTTCAGATTTAAATAAAACTTTAGGCATAAAAAAATGAAGTGAAGAAAAAGGAGACAACTGCAACAATGTAACAATGGTGTATAAGGATTTTAAATAAGAAAGAGTGTTATTCTTTTGAAAGACTAGTGACCACAATCAATTAGGACATCTTCCTCTTCATGAAAATATACCACATATTCATATATCAATTTCATCAAGCCATGGTGCCATGCAAAAAAAACACATTCAAGCAGCAAAAGGAGTAAATGCACTCACCTTAATATGCTTGCAATTTCTGAGTTATTGGGTTGTTTATTATTAGGAGTGCACGAGGCATGCACATATAAATAAATCATAATTCATTTGAGGTTGATGTACATAGCTCTTGTTCTTGATTTTCAACATTCATTTTGGCAAAGATGTTGTGCAAAAACTTCTCCCACAAAGGGAGAGAAAACAAAAAAAATTGTATTTGAACTATGTCATAGTTTGAAGCCTTGATGATATAGTAGATGCACAATTTAATGAAAGGAAAAAAAGATAAAAGTGCTTGAAGAAGCTCTATGCTCGCATTTCTAAGCGATAACAAAAAAAAATTGAAAAAAAATGTCCATTTTAATAAAATCAAGACTAACATGAAAGCCAATAGAATACACACCAAAAGCAACAAAGTTCATTGTCCTCACACCATCCCCTACTTTTTTTTTTCTCCAAGATGATCTTCCAAGGACGCAAACAGCCTTCACACAACCCGTTTCTTTTGAAGTTGGCTCCTTCATTTCTTAGTGCTTTGAGCTCTTCTCATAGTTGACAAGAAGATTTTGATTGCGGCGATAAAGGAACAAGACGACAAACAAAGAAACAAGAAAAAAAAAGTTGATGCTAGTTGAAATAAAAAGAAAACCATCACAACCATCCCTAGAATTGTCTCTAGAATTTTATAGGGACAACCATAAGATAGATTCTACAAGTCTACAAAAGATCGTGTAAAATCACCCATATATTAGCTCCTCAAAATTTGGTCATTGGAATTTCATTTGTCAAATAGTTCAATCTTCAAACCTTTTTCAAGAATATAAATCTAAAATTCTTTACAAAATATGAAAATTTAATTTAAAAATAATAGAAAAATCATTAAAGGTGTCACACAAATTTATAAGATTTTGATAAAATAGGTAATCTACGAAAGTCGAGTGGATGAATAGGAATTTAGTGGATACTTATCCAAACACTATAGTATAATATGTTTCATCCAAACTCCAGAAACTGTCCAAGGAAGTGTGAAAAGGAAGGGGGGAAAAAAAGGGGAAAAAAAAAAGACAGAAAAATATTTTCGAAAAATAACGAGTATAAATATTGAAAGAACGAAAAGCAAAAAAAACAAGAGAAGGGTGGCTGGCGACCGGTGGACGGTAGCTTGTCGAGCTGTCGATAAGTTCTAACCGGTAAAAGGCCGGGAAGCGACCGTTGGACGCGCGCTTGAATTTCAAAATTCAAATATGAAAGCAAGGTACCTACCCGCCCGCCCAATTTTTTTAACCCATTTTGATTTTACCATTCCTTACCCCTTTCTTGCTTGCTCTGGTTTATTTACCTACAGGCCAAAAGTTAGTAAAAAAATGGGAATTTACTATTTACTTACACCCCTACGTCCTCCATTACCTACTACCTACCTACCTACCTACCTACCTACACAACGCGCTCTGCAGCAGTTCAAACTCCGCATTCGGTTCTCCTCGCGCTATCTCTCCAGCAGCTTTCGTTCTCCTCTGGCAGAGCTTTCCAGCTTACGAAATCTCCAATTTCGCAAAATTCGCGGCATGGGTTCTCCAATTTCTTGAGCTTTATGTCCGCTTGCTGCTTCGCTCTCAAATGGGTTCTTTTTTCTTTTTGTGAAATCTCGAGCAATGATGCACTATTTTGACGATTCTGTTTGTGTGCCTGTAGGTATGTTGTATTGGGGTTTGTGTTTTGTTGATGTTTTGCGAGGAGACAGAAGGGGAAAAAAGGAGGGAGAGTAGTGTCGTGTGCAAGCCGTAGAACTTTTTTTGTTTTTTGGTATTTCTGGTTGTTGATTCATTTTCCAACCATGGGTGGAGATGATGACGATGGGGATGTCATGGCTTCCCATCATGGGAAGGGAAGTGGTGGTGCTTCTGGTGGTGGTGCTGTTGGGTTGGCGTGGAAGAAGGCTGAGGTGAGGAGGACGAGGAGGCAGATGGAATTGAGCCGGTACGTTGCACCGGGGAAAGAGAATGTGCCTGTCTTTTGCAGCAACGTTGGTGAGCCGTTGCAGCGGAGCCCGTTGCCTGTGGGGTACCCACGGTTGCCTCTACAAGACATCACTGCGGCCATCCTCAGCCCGTTGAATGTGAGTCCCTTTCGGTTCTTTCTTCCTTGTTTGCCTGATCTCATTTGGGTTCCGATGTGCTTCTTAACTTCAAAAAGAGCTCTCTTGTAGCAATTGTTATCCTGGTGATTGTGTCGTAGTGATATATGTTTCAAGTAGTACAAGCAGATGTTGACACATTTGACGCATCTGCTTGTTTCTTTGTACTGCAGCAATTAAGAGAGGAGGAAGACGAAAGCGGAGGACACAAGAGGCCTAAGCAGCGGAAAGCTCCGAAGAAGAAGCTCTCGCGACCATGCCCACCAGTGATCGAAGACTTGACTGAAACAACCTCCAAAGGACAATCGTCGCAGCAAGCTACGGTGACAGTAACGGAGTCTTCTTCAGAAGCACGTACCAGCGAACGACCGCCGGTTCCTGCGGCACCGGAAGAGCTGCTTTCAGGAATCAGCGGAATTGAGGAACAGGGCACAGTTGTCTTGAAGCCTATAAATCAAGAGTCCAATACAGAGGTCCAGCTCTTGGTTGCTGAAAGTTCGCATCTGTTGAAGAAGAAAACAACTGTAGTTGCTACTACTACTACACCTCCAGGTCTTGGAAGAGGTGCAGCGGCCAGCTGCTCGCCAAGTGGTAGCCACAAAACAAAGAGGAGGAAGCCACTGCCAAAACCAACTCCAGGTCGGAATGTGGCAAGGTTTCGTTAACAGTTCCCTTCTTCACACTCTCTCCCTAAACCCTAAACCGAAATCTCATTTGGGTTGTGAATACTGTAGAGAAAAGAGATATCCTGTTCTGAAGTTTTTTGAAGCAGCCTTTCCAGAAAACTTTTGGATTCCTTTACCAAAAGGGACTGAAAAGGAAAAGGTCTCAGGTGCTCAAAAGCTTTTCAGAATCTTTTGGGAAGCTTTCAGATCCCTATACCCAGGGACTGTGCTTTCACAAGCTTTCAAATTCCACTCTACCAAAGGAAATCTAGAATTCAGGTGCCCTCTTCAAGCTTAGAATCACAGATTCCCAGATCCCTACTACCCAAAGACTGTATGTTCAGGTTTGGCAAGTCTTCAGGCTCTCTCCTGATGTCTCTGCTCCAAGGTGGTTTACTAAGGAACTAGACATTCTTATTCAAGCTTCTTTGAAACTTTTGCTAATTTTACTTCATGATATTTGTGTGCTCATTTATGCAATTGGTTGAGTGGGATTTATTTTGTGAAACAATGAAAATGGATTTGTGCTGCAGATGTATTCTTAGGTGGTCTGCTTCTGTGTATTTTTGCCACGCCAAGGTTGTGGGTTATTAGCTCAAGTTCATCAAAGTTGATGTCTTTGTCTTCTCTTGTGAACTAAATTTTCTGTGGAGTCATCAGTACTTACCCTCCAGATTAGTGGGTCTGACTCGATTCTGGTTGTGCTGCCAAAAATCATTTTATGGGGAAGGGTAGAAGGCTTTGCAGAGCAGCCCTTTGATGCAGAGATTGCTCAATCTTTGGTAGTTTAAGGAATTTATAGTGGCTTATCAACACTGGTGCACAGAATATTTGAATGTGTTTTTGCACTGATTAGTGATGACCTCAAAATGGTTTGTTGAGAGAATTGCATGTATTTGTGGATCTGAATGACATAGAAACGGTAACACAATCATTGAACTCCTGGAGTGTGCATCCAGCATTTGCATTGCTCACTCTGCAATTGTTGATTTTGTAGAATTCATTGGTCATTTTCATTTACAAACAAAAACAGTGGATATATTTTTACTTATTTTGTTGTTTTAATGTGTTTTTAGTGTATAGGCCTTTTATGTGTGCATACATAAAACATTGTTATGAAAGATCTTTTTCTTCTATATTTAATATATTTGTAAGTACATGATGTCATATTACAATAGGTTATGGTCCCACTATGTTATTGAGAACAATTAATATTGATAGATTGTGATACATTTTGTCTCTAAGTACACATTAGGAGATGCTAATTTTGTGAAGCAAAATAAGCAAAGATATATCAAAACAAGTTGCTTATTACTAGTAAAATTTTTAAAATTAATTGTAATAAGTGGGAAAGTTGTATTCATGCCCATTCAAAATATAATGACTAGTCATTTTTAGTTTTTACATGTAGTGATTAGTAATTATCAATAGCCATGCATTGATCTTTTGTGAACTGATTCAATGTAAAACAACACTCCCATTCATTATAGCAGGTGATGATTAATCTCATTTGTGAAATGGTGCAATGTGAAACAACAAAGGCAAGCATAATGCAAATCAAAACAATTTAAAAACAAATGTTAGAAAACAAATGCTTGTGTTAACTTTTAAAAATGTTCTCTTGAAAATGATCAACTCCTTTTTCTGAAAACTACTCAAAAGGAGGGATGTAGAATTGTGTTTTTGGGGTCATGAGCAAACTTCAAGCGGGTTTGGAATTGAAGTGAATCAAAGTTGCTAGCCCTTATAACCTCTAATAAAAAAAGGTAATGATCTTGCAAATACTTGGAGGCAATGATTGGGGCCACAAACCCTAACTCCTTAAATAAGTTGACAAGGCAATGGCCTTAACAAACACGAGACTTATCCTCCATCTAAAGATGGGGAAAGTGACCTACCAAAAAGTTAAAGGAGCCTTTGAACACTATAAAAAACCAAAACCCAAAAGCTTTAAAATAAAACCTAGATGAAGGTTTAGTCAAAATAAGTGAACTAGTGTTGAAATTTCAATAGTGGGAGGAAAGAATGAAAAAGACAAAATGGCCTTTGCACGAAACATTTAAAGAGGATTACAAAAGTCAGTTAATGTCCTTTAACTTTGAAAGCGCTTCAACGTGGCACACATTTTCATCTAAGGCCTCTTAAGAAAGAAATGAAACAAAGGGAGGGGGGAGCCAAAAAGAATGCCCAAAACCTTGATGTCATTTTAAAGGGTGCAAAAACCAAAAAGGAGAAGTTGATAAAAAAGGGATCAAGTAACACACTTTCTTGGTTGAAATATCAACCCACCAAAACCAATTGGGAAGCAAAACATTTGAACGCATCACAAACATCAAAAGTGAAGTTGATGATGTGATAAAAGTGAAGGTGAAAGTGAAGTTGATGATTGTCCCTTTTATGAGGTGAAAACACTTGCTAACCTACAAAAGCTTTGAAAGTGAACAAGGGCAAAAAGAGGCCAACCTAGGGATCACCTTAATGAATGTTAATGGAAGAATGAATATCAATCAAATCTCCAAGAAAGGAATGGCGACTAAAATAAAAATAGAATTGTAAGGCATAAAAGGAATGCATAAAAAGAATGAACTAAAACATTACCTACCATGTGAAGCTCTTAAAATATAACCTTATAAGGAACTCATCACAAACTTATCTTCTCACAATTTGATAATGAAAATTGTGCAAAATTAGTTATTTCATGAGTTCATGTTTTTGGCACACATATGATGCATGTATAAGTAGAATGGAATATTTTCATGCATTCCATTCTACTTATACATGCATCATATGTGTGCCAAACACACAACATCTATGTGTCAAAAACACGAACCCATGAAATAACTAATTTCATGCGAATTTGGAATGAACCTATGAAGCTTATAAGTATGTGATGTTATGTTAAAGATGTTTATAATATCCACTTGCAACACCACCCACTCAAAATGGATGTCTAAGGCAACCCAAATATTGTGCACCATTGTTTCACAACCTCCTTTAATTACAACGCTTAATTCATGGAGAAATGAATGAACCAATTTTTTTAAAAAAAATTATAAACTCAATGCATTGTTGATTGGTCAATATAAATTTTTCCCATTGTAATCCATTAAATGCATTTGAAAAGATCAACCAATGCCAATAAATGTGCGGCACCAAGGACCCAAACTATGTTCCCAAGTCCATACAACCTACAACAATATTAAAAAAAAACCAAGAACAAATGGGGAAATCTAATGGCTGAATCTTGGGGATCAAATGAATTTTAAAAACCTTTAAATAATATAAATGAAGGCCCACCAATTGAAAGATGAAACATGTGGATAACGTTAGTTTAAAAGAAGTTTGTATCCACCTTAAATTCCATCAAAATTGATGAAATTTGAGCATGGCAAGGAATTATTTAGAGGTGGAAAAGCTACACTAATTAATGGTCTTCAATTAGGTCAAGGCTTGGAAAATGGGCTTTAGTAATAAAAACATATTTTCCAACATGTTTAAAGGCTTTAGTAACACAAACATACCCTCCAACATGCTAAAGGGCTAGACTTTGCCCAAGACAACAAAAAATTGGGGCAAGCACCTAAAGATGGTTGACATCAAAATGGGGTTGGTTTGAAGGTAGTGCCATAGCAAAGGCCTATGCTTGCAATAAATGTTCTACTTAAAATTCCTCCCAATTGTTTAAAAACACCATTGTAAATACATTCTAATCTTTTTGTGGCTTATTGCACCCCCTTGATCGTGGAGGAGAAGACACTATTGTGGGAATAGAGATTATAGGTGTCATGTAGCTACATCACATGAGATGTTGAAGGCTACATGATCTAAGGGAAAACAAAAGGCGAGCTACACCTTTCATTTCAAAACAAAGGGAATCCATGAATATGAAATGGCCAAGGGACCTCAAGATGTAAAGCACCAAGGGGGTTTAAACTCAATAGCCAAGCCCATGCCAAAGGGGGAAGGTAAAACCAAAAAGGTTGGCATGACTTCCTCAATGCCCAAAGAAATGGCCTAAAAAACTTGACATTGCCTCTCATGATGAACCATGTTGTGACGTGTAAATAGGGTCCCACAAGTTGAATAAAAGATGTCCCATGGTGGAACAATGAAATGGAAAACCTAGGAAAGGAGAGGGGAAAGAGGAGCCAAGGAAAGGTCCCCGTTGAAGGGTAAGCTTTTCATTCAAGCAAACCCAAAAACAAAAGAAACAAAGGCATAATAACACCTATAAAAAATGAAAACCAATGAATGGGAGATGCATTCACATGTTTTGGATGACCATGGCTACAAGTAATTCTACTACCACCACCCATCCTACCTACATCCACCACCCCCAATTATTGGAACAACTATCAAACTTTGCATATAAGAAACAAGGTGCAATTATAGTTTCATGTCCTTTGAATTAAACCCACACTTCGCACTCCTTTCTCAAGAAAGAATTCTTGATGACCACAATCTAGATGTTTTAAAATTTGCAAAATTTAAATGTCGTATCAACTTGAATTAAATTTTCAAAATAAACCCACAATTAATTCCAAATTAAAAATTGAAATTAATTTTAAAATATTTTTAAATGTCTCATTACTAAGTAAAATGTGTGCAAAACGCACCTAATTGTAGGATAACTATTAACATTTGTTTGTTAACAAGGAGGGATAAAAAATGGATGAATTGAAAATCACATCCAAACTATGGATTTAAACCTTGCACATGGATGGAAAACAATGAAAATTTGAATTTGAAAACTACTTTAAAAAGGAATTTTTGCAGTCACCATCCGACACACCCCCATTGTCCAATGGTGACCAAAAAAGGGGGCATGTCATATGTTTTTGGAAAGCCTTCATCAAGTGTTTTTTTCAAAAACATACAACACGCACCCCCTTCTATGGTGATTGAAAAGTTTGTGTCACCATGATAAGGGGCAAATGAAATTTTTGATCATCGAAAGTTGTTCGCTCACATTGTAACGATCGAAAATTTTCTGTTGTTACAAGGTTGTTGCAAGAATTTTTAGTTGCCACATGATTGATAATCGAAATCCTTTTTGGTCGCCTTTGGTAATGGGGGCAACATGAACATCAACAAATATTTTCCTACATCCATCATGATACATGCAACGAACACATTTGATGCAAAATGACCATGTCACATCAATTTTGACAACCCTAAGTCAAATTATCTTGTAAATTTATCAAATTTGGGTTCCACCCTATTGTGAATTACTAGTGACAATCAACTATTTTCTTAAAAAAAGTATGGTTTCCAATAATTCATCATTATTTATGTCAATGCCAAACTTAATTAAAAATAATATGCATTTCATGGACATGAAAATATATATGTTAATTTGTTTTTTCATATCCATGTTGGTGGGGAAGGAAAATGAGCAAGGTAGTTATAAGATGGAGGTAGTTATTAGGAAAAAATTGAAGCAATTAAGCTTAGAAATGAGGTAGTTGTGTTTGGAATTTTCTATGCAAATGTCCATGGACAATCATACAATAGGAATTGTCTTTGAAACTGTTTGAGGAGTATTATACAATAAATTCCAAAAAAATATTAGTTCTTCAAAAAAATTATCGCTAAAATAACTAATTATTCTTGTGACTAAATATTTCTTGTCGACTTCCAATTGTATTCAAACATTTCATAGTAAAATGCCAACTCATATTGATTATATATACAATGTTATATTTTTATTAATTGGGTGCAAACATGATAAAAACAAGCCATGGTGTTGTTTACTTAGGTGATTGCTTAGAAAGGTAGTCAGATTACTTGTTAAGATGATATGACAAATTATGATTATTTACATAACATGATGGATTATAAACCCATGATATTTATAGTGGTAAAAAATACCCTTTTTTTGTCATGGCACATTATATTGTTATGTAAAGGTTTGAATAATTATCATGGATAATCATGTCATTTTGAAAGCATTTCAAACCTTTTACAAATGAAAAAATAGCAAAAATACTAATTACAATATTTTACAAATGCTTTTGAATACTTAATATTCATGAGATTCAATCAAATTTCTTCCACATGTTTCCCTAATATCTTAAAATCAATATCACATAAAACTATTAAAAAGTTGCAATGTTGGTATAGATTTTGACATAAAACCATACAAATTCAAGCTAGTTACAATTGGTTTGATTCCTACTTGACCTGATTGCTTTCATCTTTTGTAGCAAAAAATGTTAAAAAAAATGTGATAGGTGTAAATAGAGTTTTGTGATGTAAATAACAATGTCATAAATGAAAGATTTATTATCATTGCCATAAGCTACTAAGGAATTTCAAATTGTGGTTACATATACATGTTTACAATATCCATAAATTTGTATTATTTATATGTAATAATCCGATTTCACCATTGAAATCAATTTTTGTGACTAAAAGTTAAAGGAAACCATAGATCTACAAATATATATTTTTCAAAGCATTAAGGTTTAAAGTGGCTAAGCATGGCAATATTATCATTAATTGATTGTTTTGCATATTTTACTTGTAAGAGGTACTTGAAGATTGTGTTAATGAAAATGTGTTCTAATAGGTCTTGGGCTTCAAATTCATGGTTGTTTGTCTATGTTAATCATCCTTATTTGAAAAGCTTGTGTTAAGTTGAGAGTTGAAAATGATGTTGTGTATAAAATAAATAAAAAACTAAAGGATGGTCAATGAATGTAGGATTAATTGTGAAAAATAAACTCCAACTACCTTTGAAATTTATTATAGTGAATATTTGATATAAATGTGTTGCATGGCTACTACTAAAGGCCAGGATTTGTTTGTCAAAAACTTTTGAGACTTGTAATAAATTATGTGCTTTTATTTACAATGGGTGTGTGTCTACATACAATTAATATGTCTGCCCAACATTAGTGTTAATTTGACCCCAAAAAAAAAAAGGGGAATTCAAAATTGGTATCCATGTGATAAGGCATAAACCTAATGAAGACTACCATTTTAAAAACTATATTTATGACCCACTTATCACATTTTGTTGCCAAATTAACAACATTGGAATAAGTTGCCTATATGGTGGAACATCATGTAGTTGATTAATAGTATGTAAGTTTCCAAATTCAATGTCTAATGAACCCATGATACTTATTGTCAAATTGGTTGATCATCAGTTGATAATATTTGGGGAATTATTCAATAGAATACAATGGAAGTAACCAAGAAGGCATGAGTTCACATTGTACCTCTTGGACTCCATTGAATCCTTTCTTTCCCTTTTTACTTTCAAGTTTGGCCTCCTCAGCCTCCACCTTCCATGATAATGAACCACCCACCCAAAGTCACAAGCACCAAAGGGGCCAATATGGTTATATCTTCCACCCATGTGTGTGGCACAATAACAAGGGTGGAAGGATGAGACAAGGGGTTCAAATATTTGTGCAATGTAATCAAATGACCTTCAATAATAGATAGAATCATGATAAAAGAATAGTCGTTGATTCATAAGTCTTAGCTCAAAGAAAGCCATGGACCATGGTGTTATTCAAACAAAACCCATGATCAAGGACACAATGCTTCAAACATTATGGAAACATAAAGGGGGTTGCAAAACAATTTAGGTTACATTCATGAGCATATGTTGCCATCAACTCCAATGGAATTTGGCATCCTAGGTTCAAGAAATTTCTACTCATTGAGTGTTATATTATTTGATTGCAAATATATGCTTTGAATGTTGGAAATGAATGTTGGAACAAAAATCCAACTTTGCTAAATTACTCAAAATATGAGACACTTGCATTATGTATATTGGAAGCATAAAAATTCATGAGTAAAGAAATGTAATTGAAAAACCGAAGTAGGGAGTAATTGCATGAAATTCATTAACTTGTTTGCAAGTCAAGATTGCACTAAATTATTGTTAACAAAATATGCACGTGTTTTTTTTAAAATGAAATTATTTTCAAATGCAAAACTTACTTCATGCTATCAAGCTCCAATTGCATAAAAGATGATAAATCACAAACTCAAATAACATACAACCAATATTAATCTATTTGAAGCAAACTCCATGAATTTTGACCTATAGGTGGATGACAATGAAATGGTTGCATGCCTATATGTTTACCACTATGTGAGTTCCTCACGTCTTTTCCATCAACATAGCTTTGTTCAACAACAAGTTGGTTGAGCCAAACATTCTCAATGTAGATGCTATGAGTAGGTTAAGGTGAAGGGGTTGGATCGAATATTGGAAAGTCTAGAAGGATTTGAAGGGTTGTTACAATGGGTGACCCAAATCCCAATGAAGATCACGAAAGTGAGCCTGGTGGTGAGGAAGATGAGGTAGACCTTGAACATATCCCGATTGAAGAGGTTTTCCAATATTTGAAATGTACAAAAGCAGGTCTTACATCTGTAGATGCAGAAGAACGGCTCAAGTTTTGGGGGCCCAACAAATTAGAGGAACAAAAGGAAAATTTGATCCTCAAGTTTTTGGGATTCATGTGGAATCCTCTTTCATGGGTCATGGAGCTTGCTGCAATCATGGCTCTTGTGTTGGATAATGGAGACCACATGCCACCCGATTGGCAAGATTTTGTAGGGATCGTTAGTTTGTTAATCCTTAATTCCACTGTGAGTTATATTGAAGAAACAAATGCTGGCCAAGCTGCTGCAGCATTGATGCAAGCATTAGCACCTAAAGCCAAAGTGTTAAGAGACAATGTCTACAAGGAAGAAGATGCAGTTGTATTAGTTCCTGGGGATGTGATTACCATAAAGCTAGGAGATATAATTCCTGCTGATGCAAGGCTACTAGAAGGAGACCCACTCTTAGTTGATCAATCCTCTTTAACTGGGGAGTCTGTTGCTGTTATTAAAAAAGCAGGGGACGAAGTGTTCTCGGGTTCAATATGCAAACAAGGGGAACTTGAAGCTTTGGTAATAGCAACAGGTGTGGATACTTTCTTTGGGAAAGCTGCCCATTTGGTTGACACTACACACCACACAGGCCATTTTCAACAAGTGCTGACTCGAATTGGGAATTTTTGTATCTTCACAATTGCGATTGGCATCATCATTGAAATCATTGTCATGTACCCTATACAACACCGCAAATACAGGCAAGGTATTGATAACATGCTGATTTTGTTGATTGGTGGTATCCCGATCGCCATGCCCACTGTCTTGTCTGTGACCATGGCTGTTGGGGCTCATAGTTTAGCTAAGCAAGGTGCCATTGTGAAGCGTATGACTGCAATTGAAGAGATGGCAGGGATGGACATTCTTTGCTCGGATAAAACAGGCACTTTGACATTGAACCGCCTCACCGTTGACAAAAACATCATTGAAGTCACATCCAAGAATGCGGATAAAGACTTTCTATTACTCATTGCTGCACGTGCATCTCGTGTTGAGAATCAGGTCCATTTTGAAACACACCCCAAAAAAATTGCTCATTCATACCAAATGAACTTCCATGAGCATTTGGTATGAATGTAAAATAAATTTAGGAAAATCTCTCCCACAATTGTAATGTCATGTCATGGAATAGATTCAATTGGGAAGGTAAAATCATGTTGAAAAAATAAATGCAATGTTGATTGTGGTGTGGGTGAATGTAGGATCCGATTGATTTTGCAATTTGCAACATGTTGGGGGATGTGAAGGAGGCAAGAGAAGGCATCACAGAAGTTCATTTCTTGCCTTTCAATCCCACCGATAAACGTACTGCAATCACATACACAACTAATTCAGATGGGAAAATGTATCGAGCAACCAAGGGAGCTCCTGAAGAAATATTGGAACTAGCTAGCAATAAAGGTGCTATTGAAACCAAAGTGCATGCTATTATCAATCGATTTGCAGAACGTGGTTTGCGAAGCTTGGGTGTTGGTCTTCAAGTACAGTAACATCTCTAACTAACTAATTATGAAATGATAATGATGTTTATTTTATTTTTGGGTTACTCAAACATGTGATGTGAATTTGACCTAATAAAAATCCATTTTTCTTTGTTTTCATTTGCAAAACTAACACCGTAAAAATACCATACACATGAACATAAAATTCAATTTCATTACTCACATTTCATATTTTACAAGGGTGATTTCAAATGTGGTTAGTTAGCCCTTTCAACTTTGGTGTTGGCAATGATTAGGAAGTACCTGAAGGCACAAAAGACAGTCCCGGAGGACCATGGGACATGCTAGGCTTGTTGCCTCTCTTTGATCCTCCTCGTCATGACACTGGGGACACCGTGCGGCGAGCTTTGGAACTTGGTGTAAGTGTGAAGATGATAACAGGAGATCAATTAGCAATTGCAAAAGAAACAGGCCGACGCTTGGGTATGGGCACCAACATGTATCCTTCCTCCGCATTATTTGGAAAAGAAAAGGACAGAGGAAGCATTGAATCTGTAGCTATGTTGGGTATGGATGAACATGATTTGATCGAACAAGCTGATGGATTTGCAGGTAAGCAAATGTGACATGGTTCAGTGTTGTGTCAAATTTGAAGGGGTTTAAAAGCCCATCATCACACAAGTCATTGGAGCAAAAAAACACACAAAGTTCTATCATATATGTTGGGTGCTTGCTTTTTTGTGTTGGGTGTTTTTGTCATTCCAAATTTCTTTTATGTTGTGTATATAATAGGTGTGTTCCCAGAGCACAAGTACAAAATAGTGAAGATGTTGCAAGAAAGGGCCCATATTTGCGGTATGACTGGAGATGGTGTGAATGATGCACCTGCGTTGAAGAAGGCAGACATTGGTATTGCTGTAGCAGATGCCACTGATGCAGCTCGCAATGCAGCTGACATTGTGTTAACTGCACCAGGTTATACGCTACAAAAAGATCATTCAAAACACAATAAGCATATAAGCA
>Ga0116230_10001128_pt1 | contig 24832 bp, 20 predicted proteins | sample S1TSphfallax_3_FD_88678 | JGI IMG/M metagenome (GOLD analysis project Ga0116230, IMG submission 88678) | Host-associated microbial communities from peat moss isolated from Minnesota, USA - S1T2_Fd - Sphagnum fallax MG | ecosystem: Host-associated > Plants > Peat moss > Unclassified | place... | reverse complement strand
CTATTATGTAAATAAATGTTTCAAAAATCTTTCATAAACATATTACCTTTAAATAATTTTAATCCCTTTTAAGAGTTCTTAAATAGTGAAGGTGTTGATTACATTATTTTAAAATTATTTTTATACCTAGTTTACAATTAAGTGCTATATATGTATTTTTTTAAAAAAAATTTTGATCCTATATCATGCATATTATGCATTTATGTTTTTTATCACATAAAAATGAATAAATTTTTGTTGATGACACATTTTTAAAATGCATAATTTTTAAGGGCAAAAACACGTTTGAACAAAAGATGCCAAAATGTGTGGTAAACAAGAAATTCATCAACTTCAACTTAAATTTTGATTTTAATCATCAATAAATTAAGATCTTATCAAAATTTGACAAAGAATTGTGCACATTTGATATTGAAAAAAAACATTTGGAAAAACAATTGTCCACAAGGGGTCCACAATAAGGTTTTGAGTGCTTTAAACATGCAAAACAACTTTTCAAACATCATCAATTTGCATCAGATCTTAATATTTGAAACTTTGTAAGTAATGCAATTTATTCCTGAATTTTTTTTTTTGACAATCCAAATCATTGTGTTGTCCTCATAATTTTTCAAAGATATAGAGTTACAATCTAAAGCACTACACCCCTTTGTGGTTCCTTTTGTTGTGTTTGCACCTTTAAGTGCACCAAAAATTATCAAATCGATTGGTTTATCATTTAAAATTAAAAAAAAAAAATTGTGGTTGCACATTTTGTGGTTGATGTACTTTCCAATTGCAACAAGTTCATCTTCTAACAAATTATAAATGGCTCCAATTGAGGGTTGTGCACCTTCTTTGAGGTTAATCATATAATTTTATACTTGATGAACCAACCTAAAGTGTTGACATTTTTCTTCTCAATAATGTCCAAGCAATCTTCATATTGAGAAGGAATTTTATCATTTATGTTGTGTTGGGTCTTGCGTTGGAAGAACATATATTAAAAATGCAGACCTCCATTTTTTGCAATATGCATGAACCTTTGGTACTAGTTGTTATAAGTAGGTTCAATTCAAAGGATGGAAAGGGTATAATTTATATTAAAGGTTCAAAGTAGATGAGGTAATATTAATGACATGGTATTTACTTGGTCAAGAAAATGAGTTGATGAAGGCTTGGGTGTAGTCATTAGGTGGATCATTTACTTGGGTTGAAATGCACACTTTAGTTGCTTTTGTTTTAAAATCCAAAAGCAAGGTTTTTTTTTCTTGTAGATTTTTCCCATGGCACCAAATGTTTGTTGTTTGTAATGATTTTGTGGGTGTCATAAATGGTTGTCATAATCTAAAATGTAGCTTCATATTGAAATGTTTATTGACATATTGTTGATTTTCCTATTCTATGGGGGGCTTGAATATAGGGTCATCTCTTGGCATTTGAGTCACTAGTGGTTGGGCTAGCATGGGAAATGTAATTTTTTGTTGTGTCAATAATGGTTCCAAATGCCTTTCTTGGTGTTGTTCAAAACATTTATTATCACATTGAAAAGCTTGTGCAATGGCTTGGCTAAAGGTGGTCCAACATTGTGAACAACAAGTCCATGTTATGTAACCCATATTCAAATTGATTTATAGGTTCAATTTTGTCCCATGAGGTGTCATAAGCTAATTGTTTAAATTCAGATACATACATAATGATCAGGTGTCACAAGCACACAAATTATGAAGACAAAAAGATTTTCAAGGTACACAAAAACCAAAACAAACTATGTCAGAAATAGGCTTAATTTAAAATTTAAACATAAAAAATAAAAAATTCAAAACAAGAATATGAAATGTATAAAACAAAAGTTAAAATAAATTTTGATTCTAATAACATATTGAAATATGAACACGAAATGACATAAATAAGTTTAGGATGCAAAATTGTATGTCATATTAATGTTGAACAAATTGAATGTAAATGAGGTGTCCTACTTTTAATTATACTCCTTTGGGGGACCTAATTCAAAAAAGTTTTCATAGAAATTTTTATATGGCCATTGTCGAAAGAACTTTCCCAAGATCTTTTTAAAATTATGAATAAATTACAAATTAGCTAAAAATTATGAATGAAAAATGAACTATGATGAATGAATTTAATCCATTATGGATTAAATATGGATGATGTTGAATGCATTAAATTATGGATGGAAAGTGAACAATGAAGAATGAATTTTCATCCATCAAATGAAAACTATTTATTATCGATGAAAATTAGATGTTTATAGATGAAATTCATTCATGATGATGTTGACAATGGTGATGTTGGCATATGCATGATCTTTGCCAAAGATACCATAAGTTTTTCATGGATTTGTTATCCTCTCTAAAATCCGTAGAAGTTACATCAAATTTTTAAAAAAAACGATCCAAAATTCTTGCACAATGGAGAGAGAGTAACCTTGCCATAAAGGTGCGAGCTTGCAAGCTTCAACCATGTTTAATAGTAATGTACAATGAGTTTAACATGGGCTAAGTAATTTGGATAATGATGAAAATAAAATAAAATTATCCAAGGCATTTGATCCACAAAATCTCTAAACTTTGAACATGTTCTTGCATCAAACTTGCTTATGAGATTGATTTGTGGCTCCTTGGTTTGTGGTTGTCGGTAGAAACATGGTTTAATGGTGTCAAATCTTGTAGATTGCTTTGTAATGAATTCATGAAATGATTGAATTTCTTGCAAAGATTAAAATAATTTCAAAACAACAAGAAGAGAGATAGACCTAAGAAGGAGTGTATCCAAATTGTCACATGTACTATAAAAACTACCAAAGAATAAAACATTTCAAATTTACGTAAGCTACTTAAACCAACAACTAATGTTCATCGCAAAATAAATCTCAAAAGGTCTTGTCGAAAGAAAAAGAAAAAGAAAATTAATTATGTTTGTTGAAATTGTTGAGAATCAAATTCTCAACATGTGAAAAATTGTTTATTGTCCTAAACATTGGTTTATTATAAGAATTACACAACTCAAGGTGTTATTTGCATACTTATTCCTCAAATTGTTGAAATTCTAAAAAAATAAATTTAAAATTAGCAAACCTCTCTCGTTTTCTATAATAAATAAATATTCAGCAAAGAAGCGTCGATTATTAGTCGATTATATGGTATCCTTCTTGGCCAAAAATTCAATCTTTTACATGCCTGAATTTTTTTCATTCAACATTAGTCATTTGCTTGCTATGTGTGAGTTGAGAGGGGTTTTCTTTTCCATTCATTAAGGTGATGATATTTTATTTTGGCAAAAAATGTGTCTGGAATATGGATGTAGTTTTAGATGGAATTCGTCTTGCAAATGAAATTGGTTGATGCAACTTTCATTACTAAATCCATGGGTATTTATTTTGGATGTTGAAGTTGGGATGTGTTTCATTCTGTTCAAATGGAGACACTACCAAACCACAGACAACAATGGATGCAAATAAGAGTATTTGTTCAACATTTTCAACATTTTCGGATGAGAATTCGATGAAAATCGTCAATATGTCGGATCTGGAATATCACTAATAAAAAAAACGGGTGTTAAATACGAATCATACCCCTCGGTAGATGACAAAACACACATTTTCATCCATGACAGCTTCGATGTTGGTGGATGGTCGTCGATGTGTGGATGGAAATAGTTGGTATTGGTAGTACGTTGTCATTCCGACAGTGTGATGGCCAGCCAGGCCCTGAGTTGGACGGATGAGAAAATGATAGTAGAATTTTTTTCATCCAAATTGCAGCCCAGGTTGCCAATCCGTAGGCCGGGCGAGAGAGGCGAAGAGCGTCGTTGCCGCGATGGGGCGATGGCGCTCTGATGATCCGACCCCGGCCTAGTCCTGCATGAGCGCTGCACTTGCTTCTCTACCCCAGACTCTTCTTCTATTGTCAGTCGGTTCAGCGCTGTAGTTTCACGCGAAGAGCGAGCTACTTTGTACTCAGAGAACGCTGCACTAGAACCAGTGTTTTTTTTTTTTTTTTTGGCTGGACGGGGTGGGGTCTCTGTACCATAGTTAGGGCTTTTTGTGTTGGTAGCTCGTATCTTATGAAGCACTAACCCTAGCGATGATTCTCGGCTATTCAAGTCTTTGTCTATGACTTCTGTGTCTCTTGCATGGAGCGCGCGTGAGACTCGTGGAAGCCTTCGGCGGCCAGTCCGACTGTCTGGAAGAGACCTCTGAGGCAAGCAAAGGGCTATTATGTGCCAACTCCGGTTGCGGCAGTTCCCCTTTCTCTTATTTAAACTTGCGATGAAGAAGGCACGCACCTAAGATTCCCGTCTCCGGAATCCGGAGTTTGGGTGGAGGAAGCTCTGTCGGCAACCGAGGGAGCTTCTCTTTCTCCTCTTTGTCAGCAAGGGTCAAGGTGCGTACACACCGTCCAAACGGTTTTTTTTTCTTCGCTCTGCATTTGTGTTTTGTAATGCTCCTACGCACGGCCCGGCCTAACCCTCGTATTGGGGTTTTGGAGATTACACTATAGCCGTCTCGCGGTGGTCCGCTTCGTTGCCTCCATGGTTAGTGGTTTTGTTTACTTATGTATGCTTCAGGGACGTTTAAGGTTTTCTTTCTGTAGCCATACTTCTGTGCCACTTCCCTTACGCACACCCCTGGAGCTTCTTCTCTGTTGGATTTCAGACCGCACTCGACTGGGATATACTAAAAAGCAAGAGTACCGCTTCCCAAATACTGAAAGGACTTGTGGGGAAGTTATCATGATAGTGCCGTTGTGGAAATTTTCTTGCAAAGACTTTTATTTCTGCCGACCTACCCAGGTTCTCCTGAAGTCTCGTTTTGGACAAGAAGCACATGAGGTTGATTACAGCAGTGCAGGGTTAATGTAATGAGTCTGAAAAGGAGGGTTTGCATTGAAGAATAAATCTATGACCAGGGCACTGGTATCAAAAAGGTTGGAAAGATGCAGAAATTGGATAATGAAGAGATTCTAGCAAGTTGAGATCCACAGGATTATCAATGTCTGATAGGTCATAAATGTTAGTTGAGGGATGAAGGAGTCATGCTCTAACTTCAGGGCAACCTTTGGATTTGACAGAAAAGAGTGCAACAAAATTTGGATCCAACCCTGAGCAGCACGAGGATGGTTTATAATAAGTCTGACAGTGATGGCACAGATGATGAGGACCTTCCTCCAACACACCTTGGTCGGATGACAAGAAAAGGTCGTCCTAGTGGAAATGGCAAATCTGGAGGCACTGCGGCCTCTCTTGAGCAGCAGATCCGCAATCTTGAGCTTGATGCATACACAGCAGTTCTTAGGGCATTTGGGGCTCAGTCAGAGGTTATTACTTGGACCAAAGAGCGGCTTATGTCAGATTTGCGAAAGGAGCTTCGAGTTGCTGATGAACAGCACCGGGAGCTTCTTGGAAGAGTTGCATCAGATGACACATTGCGGCAAATCCGGGAATGGAGGCAGCTGGGAGAAGGTACAGGCCTTCCCATCCTTTCCCATGACCCAGCACCAAGCCCTGCTGTCTCACAGTCCCGGAAGAAGCAAAAAACAGGTCATTCTGTTCAAACCCTCCCCCCCCCTCCACCACCCCCTTTGCTCAAACAAGCTCCCATCACTGGAACTGCCTTGTCTTCTCCGGCTCCTGGCACTGGAGGAGGTCCGAGAGGGAAGAAAACCAGGAGTAAAGGGTCAGTGGGTCCACCAGTGGCCACACTGAAACCTGCACCTCCAATGGGAAGAGGGAGTAATGCTGGGAGGGGCAATGCACCTTGGAGCAACCATATAGGTGCAGGCCCTTCAGATATGCACACTGATCCATGGGTTGGCCGCAGAGTTATGACACGATGGCCAGAAGATAACACCTTCTATGAGGCAGTGGTAACAGATTATGACCGTGTGAAGCACTTGCACTTGCTTGTTTATGACATGAGTACACCCCAGGAGACATGGGAGTGGATTGATCTGAAGGGAATGGACAAAAAGGATGTCAAATGGATTGAAGGACCCCCTGTTTTGCTTGATGGGAAGGCTGCACCTACTACACCAGCATCATCAGTAGGCAGGGGTGCAGGGCGAGGCCTGAAACGAGGTGGAAAGGTATCAGCTGGAGCAGGAAGAGCGAAGGGTGGCCAGAGAGGGAGGCCAGCTGGCTTGCATGAGAAAATGGCTTCTTTTTCTTCTGGCCACCCAGCCAGGCCTGGGAGAGGAGGACCAGGTGGGGAAGCACAGACAAATGGGTCTGAGTGGAAAACTGGCCGTGCTGTTGCAATACAGATTCCGGATTTGGCAGCATTTGTAAAGGAGGTAGATGAACTGGAGCAGGAAGAAGATCTTGAGAAGCTGGAGAGTGTGAGACTCAAAGCTAAAGAACATGAAGAAATGCTCCATAGAGCTCTGGTGGAGGTGGGAGAGTCATCTGATGAAGCTGGGAGTGATGATGGACGACACCACCAGGCTGCTTTTTCCTTGACACACTCCATTGATCAAGAGAAGGAGCATCATAGCCGGCAAGACAGTGGGGAGCGACACAATGAAAGTGATGAGGAAGAAGACACAGCTGGGGATCAGAGAGAGGTTTCTGAGGGTGATCATGGAGTTCATGAAAGTGGTGGAGCTGCTTCAGATGCTGAGGTAGAAAATGCTGAAGAAGATGGTGAGGGAGATGATGACAGGTAAAGTGCAAGATATTAGGAATTCAGGCAAGTTTGTACTCTGAAAAGTGTGTAGCTCCTTCCCTTTTCCAGGCTTTGATTGTGGCCACTTTGTACTCCTGCTCTTGCTCAAATTCACAGATTTGCATATCTGGTACAAAAAGACAGCCTAGTTTTGGCACTCAATATGTTCACAAACTGCAAACTCCTGGCAGTGTTTCAGAGTTCAGACCCAAGGAGTGTATGGAGTACCTGTATGATGATGTGTCTGATTGGTATGCTAATGGAGGCAACTTGCAATTTGTTACATCTGAAGTGAGCAGTAAATGCCTGATGAAGGAATTTGTTTGGATAACAGAATGTGATGAGTTGGGTTCCAGGTGCAAAGCAGACTGCACAGAACCATTCCTCTTCAATCGCCATCATATGAGTATAGTATGATGTGGAATGATTGAGAAATGATCCATATTACAAGGGTTGGCTTTGATGTTAGTATAATCTTCTAATGTTGTGGTTGGTAGGTTGGCTATTTGCACTACTCCATGCTAAGAGTGTTAACTATGTTGGATCCTACAGCTATGAAAAATAGGTAAATGATTGGCAATCAGGGCTGTGTCTTCTTCCTTTCGGGTTCGTAAACTGTCTGGGCTTTCTAACAGGACAGTATTTGAAGTAACGTGCTCCAAATTTCTGTTCGGAGCACCTCTCAACTGGCAGTCACTTAAGCCTTGCCACCGGTCCAGCTTGCATGCATCGTGCTGTTTTTAGGAGCATCTTTGTTGCTGCTGCTGCTGTTGTTCTCAGAGGTTTTTGCACTACTGCGCAAATGTCTCTTGAGTTTGTTAGTGGACATCCCCTTGCTTCTGGAACTTGACAGTAATTTAGGAAGTAAATTTCTGCATTATTGTTTGCCTGGAATTTTGTGCAGATTATGATATGCTTATCTGCATCTGTACACTGATGAAGTCAGTGGGAAGTCATGATAGGTAGTCACTGCTGTTCATGATGAAGGTGATGGGTCTGATAATTTGTGAGTGACACCCAGAAGTTCATCACTTCACTAATTCTGGTCAATGTTGGTTTTGATTTTGCTGGAGCTGACAGCATAGTTATGTTCAAAGTATCTGTCAAGTTTTATTGGCAGTTGCAGGGATATATATTGTTCAAAGCTGCTGGTGCTTTGGCTGTTTGTTTTCTTGGATGCTTTAAGTACTGCTTGTCTTGAATTTCATTTAAAGGAAATGCTCTCTGCGTGAACTGTAAGTTTCCTTCTTTTTTCTCTTTCCTGTGTGTTTCCCTTGATTTCACTGCTGATCACCTTATGCAATTCTTTGCAAGAAAATTTGGCTCATTTTTTGCTTTTGTGCAGAGATGGCAGACATGCACTGTGTTCACCTTGATGGCCCTCCCAAGTTATTTTCTCACATTTTCCTGTCCTCCCTTGGTCCCCATTCCAAGGTTAGGGAACTGGGAAACAGATGTATCACTTTGAGCAAGGATGCCCCAAGGTCAGCAATTCCTCAAATCTGGACCTGAGACATGGAACATGCATGTTGGCAGACCAGCGATCTTCAGGGACAAGCTCTAAGCTTGTAACTACATCAAACAAATGAAGGAAACAGTACAAATTATTGAATCTTCTTGGACCAAGAGAAGAATAAGAAGCAAAAGCCAAAACTACACATGAATATGCCAATCATGCTCCAATCTTGAGAGCTTGAACTGCATTGGGCATTGACTGCCTCACTCAATTGAGTTCCTCCTCTACCTGCTGCTATAACTGCTGCAGGAGAACAAGTAAAAGCCAAAACTACCATAGATTTGACCACGCAATTGTGGGAAATATCTTGAGAGGGATTTCATCAGGCATTGGTAGCCTTGATTGAGTTCCTCCTTTCCCTCAGCTGCCTCTGCTGCAAGAGCTGCTACAGTTCTCACTCGTCTTCTCCACCATGCCCATGACTTCCACTTTGACTTTCTCAGCTGGCATGTGCTGATGAAAAAGCTTGCACATGACTTCCACTTTGACTTTATCCGGTGCCATGTGCTGACCAAATAGCTGTACAGGGGACCTCCATTTTGGACTTATTAGCTTCCATGTGCTCGTGAATTGATTGCACACTTGATTGTGGTAGGTAAGGCAAATGTCAACTGGGTACTCTCCAACATGACATTATACATTCGGAATGCTTAAGCTGAGCCTTAACATTAAGTGAAACAAACATTACCTTCAAATAAGGTCTGAAATTTGAAGTCCTAAACAAAACTAAGAAAAAAAGAAAGAAAAAGTTTGAGTTCAAAAGTAATCAATCAATCTCAAAACAAGGTCCCATTTGCCATAAATAAGTGGTGTTCTTTTTCTGAACAAAAAGTTGGGATTTTTTTTTTGGCCCTCAGCAAAAATTCAAGTAGTTTTGCTAGTTTGTTTTGAAAAGCTCGCCAAATTTTAGCCATCACAAAAATTGCACAGAAAGGAAAAAAAAACCTTGTACATAAGATAAGACCTATTTGTCTTAGATAAGATGAATATTAAACCTTAAGATCAAAACTTGTTATTTCTACCCATCGTGTTATGGGTGTGACACAACCATCAAGCTCATTTAAGAAAAAGCACACACACACACACGCACACAAATCTTGTTCTGTAACATGTGGCAGTATGTTTTGGTATGGTGGCAATATTGTTGATAAGGCTATGTTGGCTGACTATGGAATTTGACCAAAAAAAAACAAAAACAAAAAGATATTGTCGCTCCAATCGATCTCACAAACTTTTGGAGAATTGGTGAAGTTTCCAGGTGGGAGAAATCTTAATTTTGGAGAATAGGTGAAGTTTCCAGGTGGGAGAAATCTGTGTGAGATTGGAAAGGAAAAATCATTTTTGACAAGAAAGTCTTGTTCACATTTTTTGTTGGTGGGGGGGGTTCAAGCGCGTCTTTTTGAGTCTTCATCCGTAAAAAAAGGCGGGGAGTCCAGTGAAGCGAAACAACTGCTTTACTCATCTTCTTTCTTCCTGCAAGATTTCAACCGAAGAAAAATCTCATCAACCCAATTCTTTCTTCCCGCAAGATTTCAACCGAAGAAAAATCTCATCAACCCAATTCTTTCTTCCCGCAAGATTTCAACCGAAGAAAAATCTCATCAACCCAATTCTTTCTTCCTGCAAAATTTCAACCGAAGCCCTCTTCGACCACACAGCATGGGAGTCAAGTGAAGCAAAACAATTGCTTACTCATCTCCTTTCTTCCTGCCAGATTTCAACCCAAGAAAAATCTCGTCAACCAGGATTAAATACTTCCTGCAAGCTCCTTGCGAGCTGCAAACACAAAGCTAGTCTTTTCATATTCGTCTTTTGCTTTGCAGGTATTGCATCAACACGCGCGGAGAAAGGGTGTAGGTGAGCAGCAGAAAGCAGGCTTTCCTCATTATCACGGTTTTGTTTCATCGGATGTTTTTTGAGGTTTTTGTTTATCTTCTTAACAAATCCTTGTTTATGTGTTCACTTAAATATTGTCTTGAGCTATTATTGGCCTAGAAGAGTGCAGGAGTGCAATATTCATACAATCCCGCCAAAAAGAAGAGGCTCAATGTCTGATTTGATCTGAAGCTCTATGTCAGATTACGGAACCCAAAAAAAGAATTTGCTCGGGTTTAGCAGCTTTTGTTTTTTCCCCTTTAAAAGGAAGTCTATTGTTGGTATCGATTTGCTTGGGTTTAGCAGCTTTTGTTTTTTCCCCTCTAGAAAGAAGATTGTTGGTAAGAATTTGCTTGGGTTTTAGCAGCTTTTTCTCTACAAATCTTCTACAAAACTTGCTAGCGATCTTCACGAGTTCAAGATCGTCATGTCTTTCTCTGTTGTATATATTTGTCGAGATCAAGGCCAACTCTTTTTCTTTTCTTCTCCGAATGAATCAGTACTCCAAACTTCCCAAAAGTTTTGCCAGCTTTATTGACATGATAACTGAGCTCCGTTAATACTCCTAACAAAACGTCTTTTGTTTTGGCTGCATACAGAATTATTCTTAGCTTTCTACAAAACTAAGTTTTGTTGTTGAGAGGACATCAAAACATGGCTTCCGTCCAAGGAAATGGAATGCTGGCAGAGCACCGCGATCATAAGGGGCATCGCCACCACATGCAAAGGTTCCACGAAGATGGACTAGATGAGGATGACAACAACAAGGTTCACCAGATGAAGACTGAGCATGACGATGGACGAGATGAGCAGGTGACCCACTATGTAGCAGCTCATCCCAAGAGGAGGACCGCAGCTCTGGCAGCAACCATAAAGCATGGGCACCCTACCAAGATCACGTCCGCCAAGAAATGCGAGAAGAAGACCAGTTGGCAGCAAAAAGTATCCCTGACTTGCATGAAGCTGCTGTGGAAGTGTGCCAAGCCCTTGAGCTTTGTGGGGTTTCTAATAGAATGGAGTCTCAACTTCTTTGCACTGAACGGAAGTCTGTGTACACTTCCTTACCGCTGCATCTTCCATCGCAGTAAGCATCTGATATTTAGTATATAGACTTTCTGGTTGGGCTGCTCGGGGATGCGATTCCCAGTCTGCTCTTGAAGACTCTTTGAAAGCAGACTTGCTTACAAGTTGTGTTTGTGAGGAAATACTAAGGGGAAAAGTCATGGTGTTTTGTGGGGCAGATGAGCTTGTTTTTCCGCAACCAGAAACAAGTGACTATCACACTATCATCTGGCACTTGGACCCAAGAAGACATTTGTATATGAACACATCAGCAGCTGCGAAGGCAAACAGCACTAAGACAGACACTGCTTCATTTCCAGCTGAAGGATCGGGATCAAGAAGTGCCATGGATGTTTGCATCATGGCTTCCAAGCTTGCTTATGAGAACAAACTGGTTGTCCAAAAAGTTGTGGAAGAAGACTGGAATGTAAGACCCCACCCTAAACAGCCATGTTAATGTATGCACATAGATTCTCAAGCAACACAACACCCCGCAGGTCTCAGGGCTTCATTTCCATGCACTCAATTGAGACTTTAGTGAGAACTATCTCACTATGAGCAGTTGAAATCACTAGTGAGCAAATTGAGGTGCAAGGTTTCAATTGCTCATAGTTAGAAGTCAAAATGCAATTGTTTCAATCGCTCACACCCTCACAAGTTGGAGGGATTCATTTTTGTGTGCTCCAATTGAGAGTTGGTGAGAAGTCAAGGTGCAAGATTTCGATTGTTCATTGTGAGAAGTCAGGGTGAAAGGTTTCAATTACGCATAGTGAGAAATCAAAATGCAAGCTTTCAATTGCTCATACAACTTCAATGTTTCACAACTCCTTTGAGAGGATGAAGCTCATCAGAAAAACCACTATTTTCAATTGGGCTTGGCTGGGTGCATTGCCTAGAGTAAAGGTTGATAGGTAGCACAGATTGGTTAATATTATGTTGTATAGGTAGATTGTAAATATTGGAATCACCAGTGGTGGCCAATTCTGCCATTTAGTCAACTTGAAAACCTGTTGAATTGGCAGGTATAGTCCTTTTCGTGAACAATGATTCTGCAAACAAGTTTTTGCTTTAGGTGCATAACAGCCATTTTGTACTGTAGTTGACCTATGCTTCATCTGATATGTGCAAGTCAATCCCTTTCAAGAGGATACTTTGTGCTACCTTGGCAGCCTAGATGTTTCAGGTGTCAGGACTGTTAGGCTTACGGGAATTTGATCTCTTTTGGTTTTTGCAGATGCATTTTGTGAACTTCTACGAATGTTGGAATGGTGAGAATCTGACGACGATGACCATGATGGATCATAATCATCATCTCTTAAGATGGTTTCCCTGATTACCTGGCTTCTGTTCCCTTCCTGCATAGGACAACATAGGGTCTCATTGGTCAATTGTGTTTCTTCTCTGATCTGATTTTGTTGAAGGATCTGCATGTCAGATGATTTGAGACAATGTGTATTTATGCATAGTCTTTTAACACTTTTTTCTCAGATAAGCTAATACTTGTACCACTTCTTCAATTGTAGAAATGATTGACTAATTTGTTGATTAAAGGGTGGATTCTTGGTATATGCAACAGGTTACAGTTTATTACATATGTCCAACTAATGAATTGGTTGTCTGAGTGCAGAATACCAAAAGCAGAAGAACACCCAGGTCTATATATTCACAGACAAGAAACAAGATGCAAATGCAGTTGTGATTGCCTGGAGAGGCACTGAGGCATTCAATGCTTATGATTGGAGCACTGACATTGATTTCTCATGGGTGCGGTTCCAAAATAATATGGGGGTGCATCTTGGGTTTCTGGAGGCCTTGGGCCTGTGTGACCGTGACGACATGGAAACTTTCAACAAAATGGACAGGCGCTCACAACGCAAATACCGCATTAACTCAATGGTGTGCAAAACTTTGTGAAACCATCAGCTTTGTTAAACCCCCTTAATGTTCTGTTGTGAATTTTGTGTAAATGGTGTAAGTTAAAAAAAGTGATATGGATTGCTGATTTTTTTGTTGACCTGGTTTTCCAGCCAAGGAGAAGAGACTCTACAAACTCCTACGTACATACAAAACAAGCAACCTCTGGCCTGTCTGATGAGATCATTGCCAATGACGACCAAAAACTTGCATATGATGACATCACAAAGAAAGTTGCTGAAATTATTCATGACAACCCAGATGCGAAAGTATTCATAACAGGCCACAGTCTGGGAGGTGCACTTGCAACCCTATATGGGGCCATGCTCTTTTATAATGCAGAACATGAAATTACTGACAAGTTAGCAGCAATTTATACGTTTGGGCAGCCAAGAGTTGGAGATAAAGAGTTTGCAAAGTATGGCGAGACCCATCTCAAAGACCAATACTTCCGGGTTGTCTATTGCAATGATATTGTGCCTCGTGTGCCATTTGATAACGAGATCTTTGAGTACAAGCATATTGGAGAATGCAGCTATTATGATAGTGTTTACAATGGGCTGGTAAGCACAAACAAATTCCTTGCTTTCTCTCTATTGAACTTAAGTCTCAGCTGGGGTACACTTTTGTACTTTACATCCAGTTTTGCAGCAATCTCTTTCTTGTTTCAGAGGAGCTTGTTAGTAGAAAAAGAAATGTGGTTTGCAAGTTTAACATACTCGAACTTTTGCTTGTTTGTTTAATTTGTGCTTGTTCCTCACTGTTATGTCATTTGTGGGGTTTTTTTTGCAGATTCTTCAAGAAGAGCCCTACAAAAATTTCTTTGCCTGGAGATTCTTCAGATTACGTATCAATGCTCTCTGGGAACTAATTCAGAGTGCCATCATTTTGAGCATGAAACATGGCCATGATTACCAAGAATCTCTCATTGCACTTCTTCTCCGATTCATTGGCTTATTCTTTCCAGGAGTTGCTGCCCACAGTCCCATAAACTACGTAAATGCAGTAAGGCTAGGCCCTTATCCTCTTGCCCGAAAGATCATGGAAGGTGTGGGCCGGATAACTGAAAATTTGAAGAACATCAAAGGTGTCCATGAATTAGACACCCACCTCACAAATTAAGCTTGACAATGCAGTCTCCAGTTCTTTTAAGATTCCTAGGGTTCCATCTTAACACCTTGTTGATCACTAGTAAAGTCCATCTTGCTATTTGTTTGTGTTTGGTCATAATTTTTGTTAATATCATCTAAATTTCATTCTTCTCCCAAGATCATGAATCCAAGCTCTCCAATTCCTGCAAAACCATTATTCTATTCAAAATTTGATTCATGATCAACTTTTGATCGTGACAAACACAATTGACATTCTAATCTGCAAAAGACAATTTGTAGTCTACCTACCAATGGCAAATGTGTTGAGGCAAGCTACTTATCAATGGCAAAGCTGTTGGCAAAGATTGACAACTGCATATACATTTGGTTGGTCAATGGGCCTTCCAAATCATCATTGGAACTGGATTATCATTGGGCTTATAATTTTCATGGCTCACAGTCTGCCACATGGAATATGAAAATGTCTGAAATTAGTATCAGTAGACATTCCTTTGATTATAGGGTTTAGCTTTGATTTAAAGCTTCATTTTACATTAGTAGAAAAATTGCCCATGCAGCAATTTGATTTCATGTACCATGTAGTCATTTCATTTCCTGCAATTTATTGAGACATATAAAATGACATACATAGAATTTCACATCCTGACTTTTTGAACTGGATATTTAAGCTGCAGTAAAATAAATGTCACATTCAGAATCTTCGCTTCAATATCACCATCAGCCTCTGAAAAGAGTTCAAATTTGCAACTCAAGAACTCCTGGAGCTAGCATTATTGTGCACTCAAAATCATGGAACGTTGACCAAGTAATAATGGCCCATGTTAAAAACATGGTTACTACATTCTTCATGTTTAGTTGAGTATAACAAGCAAGCAATCATTAAGGCAATTACATTTGTCATGAAAATGCCTTGATCCCCCATCTGCTGATCATGTCCAACTCTTCAATGTCTCTCATATGCACTAAACATTCACAAACTTGGAAAGGCTAAACAAACCAAAAGCCACTCTCCAGGGAACCTGTACTGTAGAGAGTTGACATGACAATAGCAGCCTTCAGCACCAAGAATCACTCACAAAAAGACAGGACCCACTCTTCCTCATGACTGTGCTGCAGTTCCTTCATCGTTTTCCTCCATGTTCCTCAACATTGACCATCAAGGATGACCTTCTATGGTTCGAAAGTCCAATGAAACATACATCTGCACACACAAAACAACCACACAAAACAACCATACGAAGTGTTTAACAGTGGAGTAGACAAGTACAGAACCAAGCATGTTCTTCACAAAACATAAAAGAGGTCCCACTAAGCACAGTACCACAATAAAAATGGCAATGTCTTGGCACTCCATAGGATATGGGCCACCAGGTTGACACCAACACCACAGAGCAATTCACAGGGACCCCACCTGATTCCTCCAGAGCCCAGCAAAGTGTGCCAAACTCCCCATGGAAAGTCACCATAATACCTGCAATGAGAAGCTGATATGCAGCCTAATTGTAGAATATGCCTGTCTACATAGGATCCAACATCTCTAATTGGAAAATTCTACTACATGATCACATGTCTACAATTTCAAAGAATTGATGCTTGATTATGGAGTGCAAACAAGAATAACAAGTACTTCTGGCAACTCCAGTTGTTGAATCAAACAAGCTCAAACAAGTGACTAAAAGACCTGTCAACTTTGACTGGAAATTGAAGAAACTATTTGAGCTTTCAGATACTGCTAAGTTTCTGGCGCCTGACAAATCCATCCCAGTAACAAAGGATAAAGAAAAAGTGCAAATGCAATAAATTTGAACACTGGGTGCCTGATGCAAATGGGGTCAGTAGCATGGAGAAATGTATTCAATAACAAGAACATCTCATTTCTCTCACTCGGCCCCTTGTCTCTACTCCTGGCCACTTTCTGAGTAACCTTACCTGATGTCCTAAAACTGCAGTAATCCTCCTTCCCTCAACCTAGAGCTCAATGAAATGAACATTGCCTAGGAGAACTGGAATGTTTTTGTATACAGATAGACCTCTTAAGCTACCTCTGGCTTATGGTTCATGGCTGGTCAGTTTAGGGTATGTAGCATCTCCCTCAGCATAGCGAAGCTGATCAGCATACACTTGTTGACGGATACGGTCCACCTCAATGCGTTCCTTCTCCAATAGCATTTCAAGTTCCTCAAAGTGCTCCAGCTTTGACTGGAGTTTCTTCATCTGCAACCAGATGCAGAAGAATGTGAAGACAATTGCAACATCCAGAATGCTGCAAGGTCATCCCATAACAGATGCTTGAGAGATGATGAGCTAAAATCCTGTACAATCTGCCAAGTGACACCTGACCTCTGTTGGACAGTCATAAAGAATACAAAATGCTGAGATTCTTCTACCTGTGTGTCAATAATGCTGGCCACCAGGTTATCAATTTCAAGTTCCTCTTGGTCAGCAAGAAGATTTGCATTTGCAGCTGCCACTCCCAATGCTGTTGCAACTGCTACCCTTGCTTGGAATGCCAATGGAAGCTTACTATTTCCGTCAGTGTTGTCATTGGAAATTGATGATGGCTCTTGAGCTTGGGCTTTCTCTGCACAGCATAGCAGGGTTCTTATGAATACTAAGAAAGAAACTAGTTCATTTTTGAAAATCTACAACTTAAAATTGACCTGTTGTCCATACACCATGAACAAGTGACTACTGGACCTGTAACCCCGAGGTCTGATGGCAAACCACACTAGTTTAGCACATGCTTTTCACAAGCGAGATGGTCCAACATACAGATGTATATGCTTGTATCATTGCAACACCAGCCTTCCTTAACCATTCTATGCTAGACAAATCAGCCCAGACTTCAGGAACATCAAATAATCTTTTAGCAGAAGGACCCAACACAAGACTTTTATCATGCTTTTTACCAGTTTGCAACCAGATAACATTCACAGGGTATACACACACCTGGGGCTAGTTGTTACAAGTCCAGGAGTATGGAATGTTAATCACATAGAGTCACCTCTTGACTCTGTGGAAAGGGCTCCCAAGGCAGATGCATTTTATCACCATAAATAATGACTCAGAAAGGACACACTAACTGTTACAAATTCCACATCAGATCATCTCCATTGAACCTGGATTCAAGTCCAGAAGCAAATTTCTTCTGCACCTGGGTCTCCCATCCAACAGTCACAGACAGGGAATACAGCAAGATTCCAGGTTGGAGTAAGAAATACCTCCTTGTGAGGATCCCTGTTCTTGTCGCTGCATATCATACTTGTTTTGTTCCTGGAAGCTGCATATTTGTGCCAGCAACACCTTGTACAATGAGAACATACACCAAGAAATAAACTCCTAGAAGCTGATGTGCTGGTGCCCCTTAGCCCAAAAGCTGCAGATCTTAATAGACTAGACATTGATGTCAAACTTTATGGACCTGTCTGTATGGTCTTGCATATTGTGGATGGCATTGAGGTGGCTTGTAGATTGCATGTTGTGAGCTTCCATGATAGGCTGCTGCACTAGAGCTGGTTCAACTTCAGCAATGGCTCCAATAGCTGCCTCAGCTGCAGCAGCTGCAACTCTTGGGGCCACCATGGCTGCAAGCATTGCTACCTGTCACCAACTTCCAGTATCACAAAGAGCACATGGCCCTCACATACAGCTATGAGGAAACATTCATTTGACTTTGACACTAGACATGTGCAGAAGACCCAAGTGTACACATAAGACTGAGCCTTAGCATCAAATCATAACCAGGAACATTCTACAGTGGAAGGACAACAAAGACATCATCATGATCATGGCTGTGGTCAGCAGTGTAAAGCACAGAACAAAAAACTGCTGGAGTCCATAGAAAGTTTTGTTCTGAAGTAAAACATCTGCAAATCAAGACCGTCTTACACAGCCAGAGAATGCCATGTTTTAGATAAGAATTTACTTCCTGCTATCTTAAACTGCATAGAAGATAACCAGGGTTGAAACAGACAGAAAGCAGAGAAGTGGTTCCCTTGCAAAAGTTTTGGTTTTTTATTTGATAACTAATGATTTTGATTAAAATAAAAAAGGATGCCAGAAAGAGTCCATTAAATTTGCACACATGGGGTACTCTTACCAGCAAGACCATCATATTGCAGAATGCCAAAGTGACAACTATTCCAAGTGTAAATGCCTAAGACATTCCAAGATGGAACTTACCATCATGAACTGTAGGGTGTACACACCTGAGAAAACAGTGGATGGGTGCTGTCAGCAAATGGTGTAACGAAGTCATGCCTTTCTGTTAATTCTGATGCTTCCATTGTTGGCATGGTGCTAGGAAGAACAGCCTCACCCTTCTTCACTCCGCTACTCATGCTAATCCCATCACTCAATGCAGCAGAAACAGCTTTTGCCTCTTCAAGCACTACTGCATGATTGGTGACCACTCCATTTGTATCATGGGATTCAGAAATGAACTGATCTCCAAAAGGCAATTGAATGAACTGTTTCACACATTCAATTCCAGTTCTACTGCGCACATGCTGTGCAACCTGCAGAAAGAGTACTATAGGGTGAGATACTTATTGACCACAACAAGTCTTCGGTTCAAGATAAGGAGTACCAAATTTTCACAACCTACCTGGTTCCAATTATCTCCATAACTCAGAAGGGCCTCCAGTAGCAACAAATTCTCCTTGCTTGACCACTCCTTGGTTGGAGCTCTTACACCAGCCTCAATTCTGATGAACTCACCAACTGTGGTACCCACTGGAAGCTTCCCATTCTTGAAGCAGCCTACGCATAAACTAATCCCTACCTGTTGAGGTCATGATATACAGGTCAATACACAAATCACCCATGGGCCACAATAAGGACAACCTCTGTTAACAGAAATCATTACTGAGGTGTTTGATGGTCACCTCTCATACTGCCTACATCCCAGTTGTAGCTATGAGAAGCTCTTCCAATAAATTACTCCAATCTTAGTTCCAACAAAAGGGATATACTAAATAAACAGGAGGAATATACACTGACTTGAAGATTCAGCTGCAGCACATCATCCTACCAGACCAGCAACTCCATCCTAATTGGTAAAAGGTGTAGAAAAGGAATAGGGCTGACCCGCCGATGGTAAAACCGTTGCTTGGAGCATTCCCCTTTACAGATGTGGCACAGGATCTCTGCCTCTGGCTTATTAGAGGCACCACTGGCATCATCAGAGACTGAATGCCTACTAGCTGATGTATATACACTTTTGTGGGTAGCAAGGCTGTTTGATCTCAATGCCCCTACAGAACCATCTGCACAGTTTAAAAAAACACTTAACACAGGTAACAGATATCATGAGAAGTATAGACTGAGGACCTTCCTGATGGGGACTGAGCTGTCACTGAGAAGCAGGGCAATGCCCAATCACTGAAATCACAGGAATACATTCCCAAACAATTGCTGTTCATCACCTCTCTGTCGACCCCTATTTGTGTGGCCTGAGTCACCTGTCAGTTCCATTGAAGGGCCTATAAAGACTGTAAAGGGTCCACCAGAAATTGATCCACATACAACCTACCTGAAGCATCCAACACAACAGAACTTTGTGTCTTTGAAGGAGAGGGAACTGGAGAAGGGACCACTCGAATGCCGCTTGGTAAAGAATCAACCACCATAGGGACAGGGACAGGAGATGCAGCCCCTGCTGCTTTGGTTTCAGAATCTTGTAAAACCTGGTGGTTTATAAGTCCCCAGTGTTCCAAAAAATCAAACACCCTCCGAAGGGAATTCACATCACCAATCAGCATCCGCCTCACTTCAGTGAACTTTAGGGGCCGGTGTGGATTCTCCCTGTACTTGTTGATGATAAAATCCCTGTACTCCTTGTAGATCTTAGGTGTTTTAGAGACTGCCTTCTGATCAAAGAACTCACTCAGTGAACGACGCTCTAGTGAGTGGATCTTATTCCAAACAAACCAGCCTGCAATGTTACAAAGCAATCACCTCAAAATCAGCAAAAACAGGGCACAGTAAGTAAATCATGAGCTTCATGGTCAAAGTCAGCCATCAAGGACTGCAGCACAGCACACACATGGGATGACAAGAGAGAAGAACAAGCACGACAACTATTTTTCCCTACCACCTTCTAAATCATGGCTCCTTTGTTTATATCCAGCATCAGAGACAGAACACAGAAGATCAGCATAAAACTCACCAGCATGGCTGGGTATTGGATAGATCTCCTGTACTAGAGACTCCCTTGAAGCCGTGTTCTCAGCAGTGTTCGCTTGTTGCATTGTCCCTGTGCCAAGGACAGCAGAAGCTACTCCATCCTGAAATGCCTTGGCACCCTCAGACACACTCACACTGGGCACAGGTTTACCTGCTCCACCAACACAATCTTTTTGAGAAGTTGTATTGGAATGTGTTGCAAATGCACCATGTAATAGGCTGTCCTCCTTCGTTCCAGGGTAATTCCCTTCCTGACCACCATAGCCACCTGATTCTGATACAATCTGTGGCATACTATTCTTTCCATGCTTGGTCCTCTTATTTGCAGGTTCTGATGTTTCCTTTTCTGTTTCACCATCCCTCTCCTGGATCTCCTTGGCCATATTTGGAGTCACCTGTTTTGCCAATCCTTCATCTCTCTTGCTGGCTAGATTGTTTGCTCCTCCATCCCCTCCATTTTCATCTGCGGTTTCTTTCTCCAGCTTCAAAATTGAAAAGGCGTCTCCCTTGCGTGTCAACCTTATTTTAAAAGCTGCTTTCACGAACATGCAATTGCATAAGCATCTGGAAAAAATATGCGATTGTATTTTCCCAAGCATAAACCACTCTGGGATCCACAAGCATCAGTGGGGGTTCCTGACAAGTCAATTGTGCTCCTCCATGTACTTCAATAACTTAAGAATACAACATGCTGTTCTCCATCCAGGATATTCCCAAAAGAGAGAGAGCAATTTAAGAAGCACATTCACTGGAATGAATCAGCCAACTGCAGATTACACCTTACAACTCTGGTTTTCCTGGAGTTTTCCATGCTGCCATGCACTTTCAGTTTGAAAACCAGGCAATTCCTCCTAAACCTAATAAGCACAGAGTCTCCAGAACCAAAATGGCGGCCCTCATTACTACCCGTCAAAAAAGGGGAACAACAGTTGCTCTTGGAAAAGAACCAAGAGGCAAAAAGTTTGTCGCATCCACAAACACATATCGGTCCATAGCCCTGTCACAATACTCCCTTCTGTCCATCCCGATTCCACACATCCTCTGGGAACATTTCTTGTTGTTTTCTGGTGTGTGCGTGTGGCGTCTACGAAAACCCGGACTTTCGACTCCGATGACCATGGAGAACAACAAATCCACTATCTCTACATAGGTTGCGGAATACATCAACAACCACAAACAACATCGTCGCTCCGTAAACCCCAACTAAACTCCGAGGAGCTCAATCGACAAAACTGACCTTGCACTTTGCCCTCGTCGATGCGGCAATCCACCACGCCTTCTTCGATGCCTGTTCCAACCTCCTCAATCACTCCGCCTTCTCCTCCTGGTCGCCTCCGTTTCTTGTCTTTCTCTTGACGAGGAGACGCCATTCACTCCCCAATCTCAAACAAAATCACTCCAAACCGGTTCTTCTTCATTATTGCGCCTTCTTCCACTGCGAGTGCACATCCCCTGTGCGTCCAGCGGCACCAAACAACGGCTTGAACGCCGCTATGGCGGACCATTGCCGCAAACACGCCATGCAAAAGCCAAGCCAAGCAAAGCAAAGCAAGCAAACAAGCAAAGAATGAAATGGAAAGAAGAAACAAAACAAAACAAAACAAAACAAACAACGGTATTGTTATGGTGTGAATATTATTTGAATGGTTCGGCAGATGAGATTTATGGCGGCAGTCGAACTGGCACGCCACTAACACCCAGCAGTACCTTTGCTCCTAGTACTAGTACTAAGTCACGCCGCTATTTGTTCCGGCCTGGCTGGCTGGCTACAGCAAAATCACAGGCCGCAATGGTGACCAGACCAGAACAGACCAGACCCCCCGCCGCGTTCTATTGTGTGTGTGTGTGCGTGCGTGAGCAAATAGCCTAACAACAGTCTTTCTTTCTTTTCTTTCTTTGGGCTCTTCGGTCTGTCTTGCCCTACCGAACGAACGGACCACGAACACACCCCCCCTTTCCCTCCTTCCCTCCCCCCCCCTCCCCTTTCTCCCTCCCTCCCTCCCTCCCTCGCTCCCCGCCTGCCTACTCTTCTGCCCTTCTTACTCTCCATCCACCGCCTACTGCCGGTGGCTTGTGTTTGTTAATCACCTACTTCTTAGGTCGGTCGGTCGGTCAGTCAGTTGATAACTCGGTTCCTTGCCTTGCCTTGCAGCCAGGTTTTTTTTTTTTTTTTTCCCCCCTCAATTTTGTGATGTAGCTGAAGTGGCGATCATCCATAAGATGATTTAGCCATATTTGGCTACATTTTTGGCTACATGCTATATATGAAAGTAGAAAAAAGAAACTAGAATCCTTCTTATATTCTTGGCTACCTACTGGAACCCATCATAAAAATCTGGCAATTTGGATTTTAAAAAAAAAATTATTTTTCCAAATCCCCTTGTTAGGTTGGTCAGTGGGTCAGTTGATAACTTTGTTGGTTGCCTTGCCTTGCCTTGCTTTGCTTGTTAGCAGCTAGGGTTTTTTTTTTTTTTTTTTTTCAATTTTGTGATATAGCTGAAGTGGTGATCATCCATAAGATGATTAGCCAGATTTGGCTACATACTAGATATGAAAGTAGAAAAAAACCAGAATCCTTCTTATATTCTTGGCTACCTGCTGAATAATCATCATAAAAATCTGGCGATTTTGATTTTTTTTTCGAAGTTTTGTGTATTTGGGCCATTTTTTTCCATGGAAAAATCCTTTCTGTAGGTCGAAATCATATTTTTCAGGTCAAAATTTGGCGAAACTTCGCCCCCAAAAAACACACTTATTAGGAAGATGCAAAAATAATTGGCTATCATCCCAAGAAATATTTTAGCCAAATCAGATAGTGAATACCATTCTTTAGCCAACCAACCTTCTATACTTACGGCTACACATTGAAAACCAAATATAAAAATATGGTGATTTTTGAACCTCTTTTACCCTCACCTATGAATTCATTTTCGAATGCAAGATTTTTAATATCGCCTTTTGGTGAAATTTTCCCACAAATAAAAAGCTCCTCTCAAATAAGTCAAGAGTTATAAAAAAACTGCTGATTGACGGGTATATTGGTTTTGATAATATTAGTTAGGTAAGGGTAAATATAAAAATTTGAAAAAATAGATCATTGAGTAAAGGTATATAATATATATAAATCTAGGAATCCTATTACATGTTGATGATCCATTAGAACCTATTAGCTACATATGAAGATTTCAAAGAAGAAAGCTAGAAAGCAGCCCACATCTTCCAAAAATCTTGACAATTTCATAACTTTATTCTTCAAAATGTGTTAATCTTTTTGGAAAAATTTCCAAAGCTTCCCTAGACCATATTTCTTGGAATTTTTCTTTTTAGCAAAATGGTGAATTTTTGCTACAAAAACAATCATTGTTGCAAAGTCGAGAAAGACATTTTACTTGTGCAATTTGCATTATAAACCTAAACTTGTGAAGTGTCACACATCCCATGAAAAAAATAGACGAATCTATCAAATCTATCAATATCATTAAATCATATTCAAAACAAATTTATAATGGCAAATGGTAGTAAAATCTAAATGGTTTCCAAAGCATATGTTGAAAGGTTTTTCCAAGATAATTAATGTAATGAATAAACCTAAAATGCCAAAATAAAGTCTATTCATTAGTTAATCATCATAATTAAACAAGTCCATCATAACCATTTGTATTGTAAAATACAAAAATCCATATATCTTATAAGATGAATTTAAAATATAGTTTTTGTTTACATTATGAAATTATTTACCCTCCCCTAGGGTAAAGGTAAACTTCAACTATATATTAATTGGTTAAAATAAATATAAGACAAATTTGAAATATTTATAGTCAAGTAGGGCAATTAAAAAATTAACCAAACAATTATTACCAATTGAATAAGGTATATATTTATCTTGTCATATGCCCATCATGATGGCACGAGAAATGTTAAATATTCATAGCAAAAAATAAAATGGAACACATAATGTTGATAATGTCTTGGAATGTTTTTTGAAACATTTTACTACTGTCTTCAATTTCATGGTTGTTAAATCATATTGTAAACTCATGGTTGTTAAATTGTATTATAGGCAAAATGATAGATGATGTTTATTCACCTTATTTTAGGGTTTAACCAAAAAACTTTCAATTGAACCTTCCACAAGGTCTGTCGTAACCCCACTTTGGGGCAAGTGTGAAGATGAGACTCACATTCCCAAAAGTGAGAACTTGGAGTCCTCCGGGACTCCCGCAACTTCAAAGCTCGATTGCAGAGGTCAAAACACCTCTCGCCTTAAGGTGTTCTTTATACCGTTGGAAAGGCCTTGAAATGTAGATGTCGAAAATGGCCTTGCATGAGCCATTCGGACATCTGCAGCACAAGTTATGATCAAAAGAAAGGCCAGGAGTCAAACTGGCAGTTTGACTCCCGATCACAAAAAGTCGGGAATCAACCCGACCCTGGTGTGCACAGATGGAGTGCGACACACCATTGGAAAGCTTTGAAAGCTCTTGAGGAGAACTACAAGTTTGCTTT
>Ga0116230_10001127_pt1 | contig 24836 bp, 20 predicted proteins | sample S1TSphfallax_3_FD_88678 | JGI IMG/M metagenome (GOLD analysis project Ga0116230, IMG submission 88678) | Host-associated microbial communities from peat moss isolated from Minnesota, USA - S1T2_Fd - Sphagnum fallax MG | ecosystem: Host-associated > Plants > Peat moss > Unclassified | place... | reverse complement strand
AGCCCACCGGCGCGGCCGTCTTCCGCCTGCCCGAGCACATGCAGCGTCTGATAGACTCGGCCAAGATCTACCGCATGACGCTGCCCTACTCGCTCGACGAGCTGTGCGCGGCCGTCGTCGATGTCATCGAAGCCAACGGCGTCGCCCCCTGCTACATCCGCCCCATCGCACTGCGCGGCTACGGCGAAATAGGCGTCAACCCGGTCGGCTCGCCCATCGATGTCTTCATCGCCAACTTCCCGTGGGGCAAATACGTCCCCGGTCACGGCGGCGCGGACGTGTGCATCAGCAGTTGGAACCGCCTCGCGCCCAACACCATGCCGGCCCTGGCCAAAGCCGGCGCCAACTACATGAATTCGCAACTGATCCGCATGGAAGCCGACATCAACGGCTACGCCGAAGGCATCGCGCTCGACGTGAACGGCCTGGTCTCCGAAGGCTCCGGCGAGAACGTCTTCGTCGTCCGCAACGGCGTCCTCTACACGCCGCCGCTGGCCAACTCCGCGCTCTCCGGCATCACCCGCGACTCGGTGCTCACCATCGCCCGCCATCTCGGCTTGCCCGTCGTCGAGCAGTCCATGCCCCGCGAACTGCTCTACATCGCCGACGAAGTCTTCTTCACCGGCACGGCTGCCGAAGTCTCGCCCATCCGCTCCATCGACCGCATCCTCATCGGCGACGGCTCGACCGGCCCAGTCACCAAACAGGTCGCCGCCGAGTTCTTCGGCATCGCCAACGGCCTCCGCCCCGACCGCTTCGGCTGGCTCACCCCAGTCAAAGTAGACGCCGCCGAGCCGGTTACCGCGTAGCTATTCCGGATGTCGGGCACCAAGGACGAAGGGGATGGGCAAAGTCTCATCCCCTTCGTCGTTCCGATAACAACAGAATGGCTGCGACCCTATAGAATGAGCAATCGAGAACAAAAGGTCATCACCGTGCGAAAAGAAAAACCGTTCGACATTGCCCGGCCACGCACACCGAAAGATGAGGCGCGAGTCCGCGAACGCGTGACAATGGACGCAATGGGAATTCTCCTGGAAATAGGAGACGAGGAAAGCTTCAAGGAATCTTTAAGGATATACGGGATGATGCCGGGACAGCCTCGCTATGAGGCAGCTTTGACTATTTGGCGCGAGACACAAAGCGAGAAGCTACGGTAGCGTTGACAAAACCGACAAGTTCCGCCGTTTTCTCATTTTTCGCTTCTTCGCTCAGCCCCACATCCGTCATTTGATCTTCGAGAATCGTCGCTAGTTTGTTCAACGCCGTTTCTCGCTTTTCCCTATCCAGTTGCACTGTGACATGGGCCCTGCGCGAGCGAATCTGCTGAATTCCCGGCCGTGCTATTGATGCCATCGTCGGACCCCCACTTTGCACACGTCTTGAGCCTCTTCGAATTCCGTAGCTTAGACGCGGCGCCAGCAAAATACCGGCACAATACTCTTAGAGTAACGGTATTGGTTGTGTTCTGTCCACCTGTCTGTTGCTCCCGGAGCACAAGCGGCCAAAGCCGGTTTTTTACTCCGGCCATTCGTTTACTGTAGTCCCCTACTGAGAAGATTTGCCCTATCTAAATTCCAAACAGCTTCGCCAGCCCCCGCGACTTCTTCGCCTCCGGAGCCGTAGCATCAACAATCAGCGGCGCAATCGTTTCGACAACAACCGCCGGAGGCGCAAACCCGGCTACAACCACCGCCGTCGCCACATCCGCCGTATGCGAAATGCTCACCGCATGGGCCAGCCGCTCCGGCCCCGATCCCGAATCGAGCGTCAGATAAGGCTGGCCGTTGGCATCGTGCGCGACAGCCGTTTTCTCCGGCGAGACTCCCGCAAACGCCGCATCGCACTTGCGCAGCGCCTCTTTCGCGCACCAGAAGCCGGCAAAATGCGTCCGCGGCTCGGCCTGTAGCACCGCGTAGGCGATCTCGGACCTCGCAAAGGTCCCGCGATAAAACTCATGCTCCCAATAATCCGCCGCGACGGGAAGCGAACGAATATCCTCGACATCCAGCCCGACTTTGAGCGTCCCCGGCGCGCCCACCGGCACGGAAACCGCCGGAACAGCAGCCTTCGCCGTAGGTTCGGAAGCAGTCTCGCCGGACAACGCAGCCAGCAGCCCGCCAAAGGTCGCCGGCTTCGCCCCCGCAGGCAGCGCCAGACCCAGCCGCTTCAACCCCAGCCGCAGCTTCGCCGATCCCAGCGAAGTGTTGAGCGACGCGAGAGATGTGCCATCGCCGACTTCCGCAGGCGTCACCATCAGCATCGTCGCAATGACAGATTTCAACTGTTCGCTCATGACAGCTCCGCCAGGCAAACCGAGCAGACGTACCCCGCCGGAATCTCCGACTTCACCAGCATCCCGCGAATCGCCCGGATCGCCGCCCTGTCCCGCTGGCAGAGCGCGCAATACGGCTCGCCCTCAGGCGCGTCCTGCACGGGAGCCGGTTCGAGCGCCGCGTGCGCCTCAAGCCGCGCGGCCAGTTCGCGCACAAACTGCGCCGCCTTGCGCCCCTCCGCCAACTGATGGTCGAAGGCCAGCGTCAGATAGAGCGTCTCATTCCCTGCCCCGTCCAGTTCGCCGCCCACGCCCAGAATTGCCGCCTGCCCCTGGCTGATCAGCGGATGAAAATGCCCGATGCCATCCCCGGAAAGGTCCGAGACAGTGAACGTTCCACCCAGAAAATCCGCAGTTCCCAGCTTGCCTTCGACATATCCATCGATATGCCGCTGCATGGTCTCCACAATCTCCTGCGGCGTCTTCTGGTCGGCCGCCGGAATCACCGGAACCATCAGCCCCTGCCCGCCATCGACAGCCCAGCCAATATTGACGTCGGAGTAGACGCCAATCCGTCCGCGATCGTGAACGGCGTTGAACTCCGGATACTTGCGCAGCAACCGTGCCGCCTCGAAGATCACCAGCGCTCCCAAACCCACCTCGGTCAGCCCCAGACGGACCAATCTGGCCCTGAGCCGAGGCGCGCGCACCGACGAAGTCACCTGGCTCTGAATCGTCCGCGCCTGCCCCTGGCTGAGAATTTTGGCTTCAAACGTCTTCCGCCGCGGCAGATCGCTCCACACCACGCCCACGCCCGCGACCGGAGCATTCTCGACCGGCTCGGCTGGCCTGGCTGGCGCGGCGGGTAGGACCGGTTTCGCGGCGGGTACAGGCTCAACCGGCAGCTTGCCGGCGCGCCGCAGCACATCTTCCTTGCGCACCAGAGCGCCGCGCGCGAACGACTCTTTCGCGAATCCAAATTCCGCCGCCAGCTTCGCCGCCAGCGGAGTCAACCGCGCCGGAGGTAAATCGCCCTCATCCAGCGCCGCTTCAACCGCAACATCGGCAGGTATCTCCGCCTTCGAGGGCGCGGCCGTCACGGATTGCGCAGTGCCGGGCAAAGATTGCGCAGCGTCGGGCAAAGATTGCGCAGTGCTCGACAGAGATTGCGCAGTGTGTGGCAAAGATTGCGATCCGGATTGCGCCTCGACAGCCATCCCCTCCGGCACAATCTGGCAGAGCGTCGATCCCACCGGGACTTCCTCGCCCGCCGCCGCCGTGTACACCACCGTCCCCGCAGCAGGCGCTTCAATATCCATCACCGCTTTGCTGGTCTCAATCTCGCAAATCTGCTGGTCCTTTTCGACCTTCGAGCCGGAAGCCACCTTCCACGCCAAGATGCGCACGCTCTCGTCGTTGACTGTTTCCTGCGGAATGGTTACCAAAACTATCTCAGGCATAGGCCACCATTTCTACCACTCCAGCCACAATCGTCTCCGCACCCGGCAAGCTATCGAGTTCCGCCGCCTTGCTGGAGGCGAGCGGATGCGGTTTTGCTCCTATCCTCTTGGCAATCAACGGAGCGCCGGCCAGCGCATGATGCACGGCGGCCACCACCTCCGCGCCAAAGCCAGCAAAGGACTGGCCTTCCTCGACCACCAGCAAGCGGCCCGTTTTGCGCACCGAATCCACAATCGGCCGGTAATTGAGCGGGTAAATCTGGATCGGGCAAAGGATTTCCGCAATCAATTCGTGCTCCTCGAAGAGCTTGTCGGCGGCTTTTTCCGCCTCCGTCAGCGTGCCGCCGTAGCAGACCAGCGTCACATCCGGAGTAGCCGAGGAGCGAATCCGCGTGGTGGGAAAATCCTCCTCCGTGTGCTCGGCCCAGAAGCCCTGAATCGTCTGGCTGCTCACCCATTCGCCGTACATGATCTTGTTTTCAATCACGATCGTCGGCCGGTCGATGGTCGCAAACAGCCTATCGTAAACCAGATGCGGATCGTAGCGCGGATTCAACGCCAGCACCCGCGTTCCGGGCAGCCCGAGGAAGTGTTTTTCCAGGCACTGGCTGTGCGTGGCCCCATACCCGCGCCGGCCGCCCATCGGTGTGCGAATCACCGTCGGCACCGTGACCTGGTCGTTGTACATCCACTTGAATTTGGAGGCGTGGTTGATGATCTGGTCGGCGGCCAGCGTCAAAAAGTCGCCGAACATGATCTCGCAGACCGGATGCATCCCAGCCAGCGCCAGCCCGTTGCCGATGCCCACAATCGCCGCCTCGCTGATCGGCGTGTTGCGCACCCGGCCGGGGAAGGTGAGACTCAGATCCTTGGTGACCTTGAACGCACCGCCGTAGGGCCCTTCAATGTCTTCGCCCAGGATGAAGCCGCGCTTGTCTTCTTCCATGTGCCGCTTCAGCGCCTGATAGATGCGGGTCACGACGCGCTCTTTGCCCTCGATTACGGTCTTTTTCCAGACCGGCGCGGAGAGATCGAGTTCCTCATCGGCTCCGTTCTCAGCATACGGCGCGGGCGTTGCCAGTGCGACGGCGTGGTCGATGAGCGCCTCGGCTTCCTGCTTCAGTTTAGTGGCTTGCTCAGGGAACTCCTGAGTGAAACGCGTGATGGGGTCCTGCGCCCAGTAGCCCGCCAGCTCGTCTTTGGGCCGGTCGTCGTCGCCTTTGGAATGCGCCATCAGCCGCGAGGTATCCACGCGAAAAAACGCCGGACGGCTCTCGCCGCGCATTTTGCCCACTGCTTTGGCCATGAGGTCTTGCAGCGCCTTGGGATTGGCCGTCGTTCCGTGGTAGGTGTCGATGCCGAAGGCCTCGGCGCGGGCGCAGATGTCGCCCGAAAGCGTCAACGTCTGCGAGGTGCTCTGCGCGTACAAATTGTTTTCGAGCACGATCATCATCGGCAAGTCCCACTTGGAGATGATGTTGAGCGTCTCGTAAAGCGTGCCTTCGCCTAGCGTACCGTCGCCGATGAAGGTAACCACGACATTGCCGGTCTGGTTTAGCTTTTGGGTGAGCGCCATTCCGGCCGAAACGGGCGTCATGCCGCCCTGAATGCCGTTCGAATATACGCCATGGGCGCAGATATGCTGGCTGCCGCCGCGTCCGCCGCAGATGCCGGTTATGCGGCCCATGACCTCCGCCATCAGGCCGTCGGCGTCGCCGGTGCGCGCCAGATAATGGCCGTGGCAGCGATGATTGCTTACCATCAGGTCGCCGTCGATCAACTGGCTGGCGACGGCGACGCCGGTAAACTCCTGGCCGATGCAGGTATGCACCGTGCCGAAGAGTTTCCCCTCAGAGAACAGCTTCAGCAATCGCTCTTCAAAGGACCGGATGAGGAATGCATGCGACCAGGAGACGGAATCGCAGGAAAGGACTTCATAGTTCAATCGAACCAACCTCACTCTTCCCAGCCTATCGGATCGGGCCCGCGGACGCGGAAGAAGATCGTGAGCTGAACCTCCGAAATGGCTTCCGGGTTGAACCAAAGTACCGGGCCGGACTCGGAGAACAACTCCATGCGTTGCTTATACCTGCGCGCCTTTGGATCGGGGGCGCGACCAAGCATGAAGGACGGGAACTGCTCCTTCATGGTTTCATGGCATCCAGCGTGTGTCAACGCGAATGAGGGGCCGTTCGACAGGCAGAAAATTGAGGCGTTCCCGAGAAAATCCGGCTCCGGAATAACCGGAGCCGGCTCAATTTTGAGGGTCGTTGCGCGGAAGGCGGCTCAGTACGGGCGATAGTAATAGCCCGGTGGCGGAGGCGGCGGAGGATAACCGTACGGGTAATATCCACGCCGATATAGCGTTGGACGCTGCGACGGAGGAGGAGCGTTTGCCGCCAGACGCATCGCTTCCTGCGAGCTGACCGGGGTTACCGTCACCGGCGTATTCAGGTGGAAGTCCATGATCGCTTCGGCCGGAATCCAGACGCGAGGGCCTGGAGTCGCGGCGGAGGCTGCCGTGCCCCCTACCGCGCCAGCGCCCGCGCCGATCGCCGCACCGCTGCCGCCGCCAACCGCGCCGCCAATGATGGCGCCCAGTAGCGCGCCGCCGAACGCGTTGCTGGCTGTCCGGCCAGCTTTGTTCGGGCTCTTCACGTCGAACTGGTCGGAATCGAGCGCGTACGTCTTGCCTCCGAGTTCCAGCGTGTCCAGCTTCAGGGCCAGTTCGGCATGGCCTTCCAAGGCACCCGACTTCTTTACGTCAACGACTTGTCCGCGCACAGTGGCGCCGCGTGGAATGGCCAATACGCCGGCCGCGTAGACATCGCGCACCACGGTGAACTCGACCGGGGTGCCGTCCTTGGCCTTCTTGCTATCCAGCGGCTCGCTGGAACGAACCTTGATCAACGTACCCTTGGCCAGAGCCACTGGTTCGTGCGGCGGCTCGGGAGCCTGCGCTACTTGAGGCTGGGGATAGTAACCGCCACGCGCAGCTGGCTGGGGATATGTTTGCGGAGCCGGCTGCGGGTAGGCGGGCTGGCCGCCGTTATCGTAAGGCGCGGACGCCTGGGCCGGATTGCCGGAATCCTGCGCGGGATAATCCGGCTGCACCTGGTCCTGAGGCTGCGCCTCGCCGTTCGATGCCGACTGAGGATCGCCCACCTTCAGATGGTTGACCACCTTGGTTACGCCCGGAACTTTAGCCGCGATCGACTCGGTCAACTGCCGGTTGGCCGCGCTGGCGGAGGTGCCGGAGAGCGTGACCACGCCCTGCACTGTGACCGGGGTAATCCAATCGTCTTTCAGGGCAGGCGCCGCGTCGAGGGCATGCACTACATCCATCTCAATCTGCCCATCGGTGCGCTGGCCGGCCGGAGCCGCATCCGCAGTTTGATCCTGCGCCAGGGCGAACGGGGCGCTCAGGGCCGCGAACCCTCCCAAGCCGGCAATTGCCAGGATTGCCGCGAAACAACGGCTGGAGGTGTTGCGAAAAGTGTGGTGAATTTCTGCGTTGTCCATAGTTGTCATCCTGTCCTTCACCCCAAACTTGCGGGAAAGATCGCGCAAACTGCCGTGGAATCTACCGCGGTCCGCGACAGCCGCCAGTCAGTTAGACCCAAAGCCGTTCAAAAAGTTCCGGAGAAAACTCGATTCCATGCCGAGCCTTGGATGAGAACGAACGGCAAGCCTCCGAAAGCGCTCTCGAATCCCGGACTAGATACTGGCGATCGGCAGGCGGTCGCGATATTTCAACAGCAGAGGCGCAAGATGGCGGGCGTCCCAATAGCGCGGGAAAAACCGCTTCGGATCGGCCACCGTACGATAGAGCCATCCCAGGCCCAGAGTATCCGCCCAGACCGGAATGCGCACCTGATCGCCGCTAAGGAAAGCGATGGCCGCACCGATGCAATGGATGGCTGGCCGGTAGCTGAGGCGCTGCTTCAAATAGAGGCCCAGCCGCTCCTGCGTTCCGCCGCCCACGCCGAGTACGATATGCCGGGGCTGGCGCTCTTCAATCCGCTCAAGCAGGTCTTCGTCGGAGATGACGGAGCCGTAGAGGGGAGCAAGATACATGTCCTCGTTGGCCACGTTGACACCGTTTTGACGCAGCCAGCGGACGTTGCGCTGGGCGCTGGCGGCCGTGGGCATCACCCAAAACGTGTTGCCCAGGCTTTTGAAATCCGGCTCCTCAACCAGGGCGCGAAGATATTTGAGGCCAGAGAGCTTGGGGATGCGGTTCCGGTCGATCAGATTCCAGAGGAGCACCATGAATGCGCTGTCGGGAATGGCGAAATCGGCACCCAGCAGCGCCTCGCGATAGCCCTTGTCGACAGCCAGGTTTTTCAGCGCCGGGGCGGCAGGCACCACCACCAAACCGCCCCGCTCCGACACGGCGTCAATGGCGCCCTGTGCGTCGCCCACAAAAAAGCGAACGCCCAGTATCTGCTGGAACCGCGGAGTTGAACCCATGCATCACTCCTACCTGGTTGCCGTAACGCTCAGCTGCATTTGCTGTTCAATCCAGGCCATGGTTCGTGCCAGCCCGTCGCGAAGTTTGATGCTGGGCTCCCAGCCCAGATATTTCCGAATCAGCGTGTTGTCGCTGTTGCGCCCGTTGACCCCCTTGGGAGCGCCCAAGTTGTAGATCCGCTTCAACTTGACACCGGCAAGCTCCTCGGCGATGTCCACGAGCTGGTTGATCGTCACCAGTTCGCTGGAACCGAGGTTGATCGGCTCCAGAATATCGCTGTTGTATATATCGACGACGCCCTTGGTGCAATCGTCGACATACATGAAGCTTCTGGTTTGATGTCCGTCGCCCCAGATTTCGATTTCATGAATGCCAGAGGCCTTCGCCTCGAGCACCTTGCGGCACACCGCCGCTGGAGCTTTCTCGCGTCCGCCAGTCCAGGTGCCCAGCGGGCCATAGACGTTGTGGAATCGCGCTACTCGGGTTTCCAGACCGTAGTCTTCCCGGAAATGGCGGCACATGCGCTCGCTGAAGAGCTTTTCCCAGCCATAGCCGTCTTCCGGAAGAGCCGGATAGGCGTCTTCCTCCTTCAGCGCGACCACATCGGGATTGGTCTGCTTGTCTCCGTTGTAGACACAGGCCGAAGACGAGTAAAAAAAACGCTTGACGCCCTGCTCGCGCGCCGCCATCAGCATGTGCGTGTTGGTCAACACACTCAGCATGCACAGCGCCTTGTTGTTCTCGATGAAGCCCATGCCGCCCATGTCCGCCGCCAACTGAAATACGGCTTCGATACCGGCGGCGGCTTCGAGACACGCGTCCTTCTCCTGCAGGTCCAGGACCAGGCTCTCCGCATCGGGATTCTGCTGATACCACTCATTCAGCGGTTTCACATCCACGGCACGAACGCTCGCAGCACCCTCCTCGAAGAGTTTGTTGACGAGGTGGCCACCGATGAAGCCACCGGCTCCGCATACCAGAGCGTGGGAACCGCGAATGCGCATAGTTTCCAAAGTCCTTTCGTTTGTACCGAGATGAAGAATCAAACCTTTGAACACAGCCCGCAAAGAAACTGAGAACGTAGGCGTAGACGGAGTTTCCGGGCATCGCTGTTACGGCGCGGATATCGCAAGCTACTCCGAGTATACCAAGAGTGAAGACGCCAGGGTACGAAACTTATGTACCCCGTCGTCTCCGCACGGCATGGATAACGTATGTGTTCGCGGCAAACTCAGGCCTCTTGCGGTCGCTCAGTAGTGCCGATGCACACCTCGCAGGTAGTAGGTCGCTCCCACTGTGACGCCGTTGGGATTCAGCGTTCCTTTGCCCAAATAGTCCTGATAGTACTGGTATTCGTAGTCCGCGCGCACGAAAAGCTGCTTCCAGACCTTGTATTCCCCGCCGCCGCCCACGCCGTAAGTCGTGAACGCGTCCTGCGTATAAAAAGGATCGGGCGAGGGGAAGTAAATCTCACCGATGCCGCCCAGAAATTTCGCATAAGGATGGATGCCAAGAAACGGATGCGCCTTGTAGATCACGCCGGCCTTGATCGAGTCTTGCTTCATCTGGGGGTAAATTGCGGCGGGCCGGTCGGCGAAGATGGACATACCCTCGACCTCGATACCCAAGCCGTGGAAGATGTCGTAGTCGGCCCAGGCCGAGATGCCCAGCATCCGCCGTCCCGAACCGTAGTCGATACTGTAGTCGTTCAGGCCGACGCCAACTCCCAATGGAAGACCGCCGATCTTGACCGCGGGCGCCACCTGAGCGAACGCGGATGGGGTTAACAGGGTTAAGAGTGCTGCCAGGACAAGCTTCGATCGCATTCGATTTCTCCTTGTGATTGCAGACCTCCTCCCCCGAGGCCGATCTTGAGTAGAGTGTACAACGGAGCCGTAGAGTTTCCGTGCAAAGAAATTGCAAAGACATGTGCCGAAAGGGCCTAGGCCGCGCCGGGAATTTCGTTTGCCGCGCAGAAAGCGGGCGCTTTGCAGCCATTTTCCCACTTCGGGAAATTGCCCAATCCAAATTTCTCCGCACCTCAATACAGGCATTCTCCCGCTTCCTCCCGAACGCTCTTCAGCAGCGTTTCCAGCAACTGAATGCGGCCTTTGGCCAGTTTCCGCGAGGGATCGAGGCGGAGTTTGCCCGGCAAGACCTCAACGGCTCGCTCCAGAACGGGTACCGCATCCGAAAATGTGGCGTACCGGCTGTCCCTTCCCACTTTCACCAGCGCGCGCATCGCGCCGATCGCTCCCAACTGTTCCAGAATGTCGGCATCCCGCAACACGATCGCCTCCGGCAAAATCGCTTCGTCTTTCGGCTGGTGGGTGCGAATCGCCTCGGCGACCGGTTCCAGCTTCTCTTCGGGAAATCCCCACAACCGCAGCATCTCCGTGCTTTTGGCGATGGTGTACGGCACATGATCCCAGGTTGCCAACTCCGCCGGATCTTCCGGCCGGTGGCCGATAAATACTCCTAAGTCGTGCATCCAGGCGGCGGCGAACAAAACATCGTCATCGACCGGCCCGGTTTCCGCCGCAATCTGTGCCGACAGCGCGTACAGCCTGGGCTGATGGCCGAATTTGTCCACCGGCTTGGCCTCGGCGCGAATGTATGCCACCACCGCCCTGCGCCAATCCTGCCGATCCAGATCTCGAACCGGGTCTCGATCCAAATCTCGAACCACGTCTCGAACCAGGTCTCGGTCCATGTCTCTCATGCCGCTCCCGCCAGCGCCGCTTCCGAAAAGCTCTCCGCCGGGAAACGCGGGGTGATCCGAATCAATTCCAAGCCTCCGCGATCCTCAATCCGCCACGCCGGCGATGTGGCGGGAATAGCGACGATACCCCGTTCCGGCAGGTCCACCGCCTCGAAACTAGCTGGCTCGGTGGCAAAGACTTTGCCCGCCCCTGCGGCCGCGAACAGATATTGAAGGCTTCCCTCCGGCGCGCCGCTGGCGGAGGAATCGTGCGCCGACTCATGCGCCGCGGTGGACGCTTCGGGCTCTCGGCCCATCGAGGCCCCGTTCCGAGCGCCCTCGACCCGCATCTTCTCCACGCAAAAATACTCGCGGTCCACCAAAACCGTCCGGTCGGCCAGTTCCAGCGGAAGCTCCTTGCCCGCCGCGGTTTCCAGCCGGATCGCCTCGAGCGCCTTGGCCACATGCAACTCGCGCCCGCGGCCGTAATCGAAGAGCCGGTAGGTCAGGTCGCAGTTCTGCTGCGTCTCGAGCAGCACCGAACCGGGCCAGATGGCATGCACCGTTCCGGCGTCCACATAGACCAGGTCTCCGACCGCGATGGGCAAAATCTCCAGACTCCGCTCAAGCGTCCCGTCGGCCACTTCCGTTTCCACCTGCTCGAGCGTCACGCCGGGCTTCAGCCCAGCCGCAACCTCCGCCCCTGGCTCGGCCGCCAGCGCGTACCAGCACTCGGTCTTGCCGCGCGGCTGGCCGTATTTCCGCGCCAGCCGATCGTCGGGGTGAACCTGCACACTCAACTTTTCCTTTGCGAAGAGCACCTTCAGCAGCAGCGGGGATTGCCCCTGCATGCGCTTCGCCGCCGTCGCTCCGAGCATTTCGCTGGCAAACTCGGCAAACACTTCCTTGAGGGGCTTCCCCGTCAGCGCCCCCGTTCCCACTTTGCACTCGTCGCCGGTCAGCCACACTTCGCCTACCGGATTGTGGCCCGGCGCCGACGGTGAGACATGGTCGTACCACGGACGCAGATCCGGCGTTCCCCAAATTCGCTCCACAAACTGCGGTTCGAGCCGGAACGGCGCCAAGTTTCCCGTTGCTCTGTTGCGATTCATATCTCTCCACTCTCATAAGCGAGAAATCGCTGCGCTTTCCATCATAAAAAGCCAGTTTTTTTTCACTTTTTTATTTTCCTGCCGAAAGTAGCCGATACCTTGCGTTGCGCGGCCAGCGGCCAGGCAGAGTTAAGCGCCGTCCACCGGACCGCTCGCCGCCCCAACTTGCCGGACAAGGTAACAGCCTCATTCTACGCGCCTGCGATTGAAAACATTGCTCCAAAGACGCAATTGCGGATACCCTGAGACTGCAGGCGATGTCCGGGCTGCCCCCAGCCGGCCATCGCTACCCCCAGAAACGAGCTCATTCTCAAGCGAATTGCAGCCGAAATCGGCGAATTTCCAATCTCATCGACCCGCAAACGGATTCGAACGCGGGGATTGCAATTCGCAACCTCATTTGGGCCAACTGCCAACCTGGAATCCCGACGGCGCAACACGCCGTACTAGCGCCCGAAACGGCCAAGGAGAGCAACTTCATGTCGAAGCAAGTATCCATCTGTGTGCTTGGATCCGGTTACGTCGGACTCGTAGCCGCCGTCTGTTTCGCCGAGATCGGCCACAAAGTCATCTGCGTGGACAATAACGAAGCCAAGGTCAAGATGCTGCAGGCCGGCGGAGTCCCAATCTACGAAGAGCATTTGCCTGAGATGCTGGCCAAGCACCTGAACCGTGGCGTTGTGTTCACCACCGACCTGGCCCACGGGGTGGAGCAGTGCGAGGCGGTCTTCATCGCCGTGGGCACGCCGCAGGGGACCACCGGCTCGGCGGATCTGTCCTACGTCGAGGCCGTCGTCAGCGAAATCGCGCGCGCCGTCAACGGCTACAAGGTGATCGTCGAAAAGAGCACCGTGCCGGTCTACACCAACGAGTGGATCAGCCGCGTAATGAATCGCCATGGAATTCCTCCGCAGAACTTCGACGTGGTGTCGAACCCCGAATTCCTGCGCGAGGGCACCGCCATCGAAGACTTCCTGCATCCGGACCGCATCGTCGTCGGTGCCAACAACGAGCGCGCCGCCGATGTGCTGCGCCGGATTTACGCGCCGCTCACCGAAGGCACCTACTTCGAGCAGGAGGGCGCACTGCCGGGCGTTTGCAGCAAAGCCCATCCGGCGAAACTGCTGGTCACCTCGGCGCAGAGCGCGGAGATCATCAAGCATGCCTCGAACGCCTTCCTGGCGCTCAAGATCTCGTTCATCAACGCGGTGGCCAACCTGGCGGAATCGGTCGACGCCGACATCGAGGACATCGCCGCCGGCATGGGCCTCGATTCGCGCATCGGACCCAAATTCCTGCGCGCCGGCCTCGGCTACGGCGGCTCCTGCTTCCCCAAGGATGTCGCGGCATTCCACTGGGTCGCGCAGCAGCAGGGCGTCGATTTCCAGCTTCTGGAAGAAGTGAAGAAGATCAACAATACGCAGCAGGAGATTTTCTTCAACAAAGTGCGCTCCGCGCTTTGGACCCTGCGCGGCAAGAAGCTGGCCGCGCTCGGCCTGGCCTTCAAGGGCGACACCGACGATATTCGCGACTCTCCGGCCATCGAGATCATTAAGAAACTGATCGCATCCGGAGCCACCGTCACCGCCTACGACCCGGCGGCGATCGAAAAGGCCAAGGGGGTGCTGCCCGCCACGGAAAGCATGAGCTACGCCGACAGCCCGTATGCGGCCGCCGAGGGCGCCGACGCGCTGCTGATTTTGACCGATTGGAAGGAGTTCGCCAAGCTCGATCTGGTCCGGCTCAATCAGGCGCTGAAGTTCCCGATCGTCATCGACGGCCGCAACCTGTACAAGCCGGTGTACATGCAGGAGCAGGGATTTACTTACGTCAGCGTGGGCCGGCCGGCGGCCTACACCGCGCAGCAGGGCAAGCCGCGCAAGCTGGTCCTTTCCTAGCGCCGCAGGCTTTTGCCGGCCGGAGACGCGGCTCTCCGGCTGGCCGCCCGTACATATTCTTCTTTTCGCAATCCAGACCCGGAGCGTAATTTCTTGACTATGCGTGTACTTGTCACCGGTGCGTCCGGTTTCCTGGGCTCCCATCTCACCGACCGGCTCATTGGCGAAGGCCACACCGTCCTCGGCGTGGACAACCTCTCCACTGGCGATCTGGGCAACATCGCCCACCTCCGGAACGAGCCGCGCTTCATCTTCGAGGAGCGCGATATCTGCCAGCCCTTCGATCCCGGCCCGGTGGCGGCGGTCTACAACATGGCCTCGCCGGCCAGTCCGCCGGAATACCTCAAGCTGGGGATCGAAACCCTGCGGGTCGGCTCCGTGGGCACCGAGAACACCCTCGAAATCGCCCAGAAGTACGGCGCGGCCTACCTGCACGCCTCGACTTCCGAGTGCTACGGCGATCCGCTCGAACATCCCCAGACCGAAAACTACTGGGGCAATGTGAATCCAGTCGGCCCGCGCTCAGTCTACGACGAAGCCAAGCGCTACGCCGAGGCGCTCACCATGGCGTACCACCGCTCGCGCGGCGTCAACACGCATCTGGTGCGCATCTTCAACACCTACGGGCCGCGGCTGCATCCGTCGGACGGTCGCGTGATTTCCAACTTCGTCATGCAGGCCCTTCGCAATCAACCGCTTACCGTCTACGGCGACGGCCAGCAGACGCGCAGCTTCTGCTATGTCTCCGACCTGATCGAGGGGATATTGCGCCTCTCGCGCTCGGACGAGCACCTGCCCACCAACATCGGCAACCCGACCGAATTCACCATCCTGGAATGCGCCCAAGCGGTGCTCGAAGTCACCGGTTCCAAGAGCGAACTGCGCTTTGAGCCGCTGCCGCAGGACGACCCCACCCGCCGCAAGCCGGATATTTCGAAAGCCAAGCGGGTGCTTGGCTGGGAGCCGAAGATCGGCCTGCGCGAGGGGTTGAAGCTGTCGCTCGAGTTCTTCAAGTCCAAGACCTGAACTTCAGCGCGTTTCCGATGCAGGACCAAGCAAACCAAGACAAAGCAAACCATGACAAAGCTAACCCTCCGAGCGTGAAAGGTACGAGGATATCCCGGATGGCAAACGGCGCAGGCGGTTCTCGATTCCATCGGCTGATTTCCCTGGCGTTGGTGGCCTTTTTGGGAGGCATCGATGCCCTCTACGGCCGCATGAATTACAGCGGCGATTTCCTGTGCTATTTGAATGTGAGCCAGGCCGTCTCGGCGCATCGCTGGAAGGCGGCCTTCGACCCGATGTGGAGCGCAGGCTATCCAATTCTTATCGCCCTCTTCCGTACCTTTTTCCCAACCACCGCGGAGGGTGAGTGGTACGCCATTTGCCTGCTGAACTTTCTTATCTTTCTGGCCTGTTACGGCGCCTGGCGGCTCTTGTTGCGAGCGATCGTGGGCATGGCCGCGCCTGATTTAGCCGCGCCTGAGTTAGCCGCGCCTGAGATGGCCGGTGCCGAAAATCGCCCCGCGATTCTGCTGATTACGACTGCAATTTTTCTCAGCTACAGTCTGACTTTCGATTCCGCCTCCCGGGTCGCTCCCGACATGCTGATCACCACCCTGTTTCTGATGGCCTCCGCTCTTGTCCTGCAACTGCTGTCCCGGCCGGCGATGTGGCATGCCGTCGCTTTGGGATTGGTTTTAGGCGCGGGCGGCTGGGTCAAGGGCGTCTTCGTGCCTTTTGCCGGCTTATTCCTGCTGGCGCTGGCCCTCGGCACCCTTTTTCGCAAACAGCCGTGGCTACCGGTCGCCGCGGCCGCGCTCGCGTTCGCCGTCGCGTTTGCTCCCTTCGTCGCCTTGACCAGTTGGTCTTACGGCCACTTCACTCTGGGGGTCACCGGAGCGCTCAATTACGCCTTTCATGTGAACAACCTGCCCCACTGGACCAACTGGCAGGGCGGGAGCGGCCCATTTGGAACACCGTTGCACCCGACTCGACACCTGATCGCCGATCTACCCGTCTTCGGGTTTGCCTCGCCTTTCCAGACGACCTATCCGCCCTACAACAACATGACCTACTGGTACGAAGGCTATCGGCACTTTTCCAGCCTCAAGAGCCTGTTCTGGGCGGCGATTGCGAATCTGGTTCTGCTGCGCCAGTTGCTTCGGCACCCATTTTTCTATGCCCTCTCGATCGCTTCGTTGGCGGTGCTGCTACGCAAGGATTGGCGCAACGCCTTGCGCGGTCTCCCGCCCCTCTGCTGGATCGTTTTTCTGGCGCCGGTGTTCGGCTTTGCGGCCTACATCGCCATTCATGTGGAAATGCGGTACCTAAGCCCGATCCTGATGCCGCTATCGCTGTTTCCGCTGTTCCCGCTGCTCGACGTCCGTCTGCCATCGCGGCGCACCCTGGTTTTCCTGCTGGCCGTGCTTTACCCGATGGCCGCCGTCGCCGAACTGCTCGTCGACGCTCGCGACGTTTGGAGGGCGGCGCTGCGCGGGGAGGACTTTCACCAGGCGGAACAGTGGCGAATTGCCGTCGCCCTGCCCGCATTTGGGTTGCGCCCAGGCGACCCGCTGGCGACACTGGACGACAATCGTCCGAATTTCTCCTGGGCTTATTTCGATCGCATGCGACTGGTGGCTGAGTTCGGAGGGGAACCGGAACTGGACCGCACCGGAGAGTTTTTCCTCCATCATCCCACCGCGCACGAATCGGAGGACAAGGACTACAATCCGATTTACAGCGGCCTGAGCGCCGGGCGGCGGGCAGAGGTTTTGCAGGCGATGCGAAACGAAGGCGCTGTCGCCGTTCTCAGCTACCGGCAACCGGGAGAAAAGCCCGCTCCGAACTGGACGCCGATTCCGGGCACCATGGCTTGGATTTACCTCTTTCCCCGCTGACTGCGCGGCGATAGCCTATACTCGGTGCGAATGATGCGCTTCCAAAATCCGCTCCGCGGCAAAGTTGCCGTCGTCTCCCGGTTTCTCATTTCGACACTTGGGATGCTTGCGATGGCTTTCCCGGTTTGCCTCAAAATCGCCGGCGCCCAACCCTTGAGCGCGCACTTCGCCGGTCAGGGAGGGATTCCGGCGTGGACGATGCAGATCTCCGGCACAAACGCTTCCCTGCGCGGAATCGTCTCAGTGGACGGCAAGATCGCCTGGGCCAGCGGAACCGCCGGAACGGTGCTCAAAACCGCGGACGGCGGCGCGCACTGGACGCCATGCGCGATTCCGCCCGACGCCGAAAAGCTCGACTTTCGCGGCGTTCAGGCAGCCGATGCCAGCCACGCCATCGTCATGTCCTCCGGCCCTGGCGACCTGAGCCGGCTCTACAAGACCGACGACGGCTGCCAGAGCTGGAAGCTGCTCTTGAAGAATCCCGACTCGCCGGACGGCTTTTTCGACAGCTTCTTTGCCGACTGGACGCCCGGATCGGGTCCCGCCGGAGCCGCTCCCATCTGGACCGGCTCGCTGCTCGGCGACCCGGTCAAAGGCCGCTTCATGGTCTTCGACACACCGGACTCGGGCGTCACCTGGGTAGCCCGCAAGAGCCCCGATCTGGCGCTGAATGGGGTCGATTTGGGCGCCTTTGCCGCCAGCAACAGCCTATTTCCCGCCAACCAGGACAACGCCCATACACCGCAGATCTTCGCCTCCGGCGGCAAGGGCGGCGCGTTCGTGTGGATTGAGACCAACGCCGGCAACTCCGTCGGCCTCGCCAGCCCCAGCACCATGACGCTCAGCCGCTGGAGCCGCATCCAGGTCCCGCTGGCCGGCGGCAACGAGGCTTCTGGAATCTTCGCGATTGCCCGCCGCACCGAATCCGTTCCCTATCGGGACACCATCGCCACGCGCGAAACCCTGATCGCTGTCGGCGGGGATTATCGGAAGCCAAACGAAGCAACAGGTACAGCCGCCTGGTCGACGGACCACGGCCTGCACTGGACCGCGGCCGCCACGCCCCCCCAAGGCTACCGTTCCGCTGTGGCCTGGAGCCCGGAACTCGACGCCTGGATCGCCGCCGGGACCAACGGCTCCGACATCAGCCGCGACGACGGCAAGACATGGACCCCACTCGACAACGGCAACTGGAACGCCCTCGCGCTGCCCTTCGCCGTGGGGCCCAATGGCCGCATCGCGCGCATTTCCCCCTCGGCGGCCAAATAAAGCGTGTCTAAGTTGAAAGTTCACTCCGGCTTCGACCACAGATCGGCGACTTTGCTTCCCATCGGCATCCGCGCGCATCCAACGAAAGTAGCAATGCCCCGTTTTTCAGGAAGTGTCCCCGATTCGCGTCTTCGCGATAGGATAAGAGTCATAGGAATGAAACAAGTCGCGACGACCTCGGAACCCCACGGCAGCAGTGTATCCTTCCTGCGGCCTGAACCAGAATCGCGACAAAGCCACTGTGCAAGACTTACCGAAGGCTCGCCTCTGCTCCGCGTGGAGGCGCTCACCAAAGAGTACCCAGGCAACCGGCGCTCGGGCCGAGGCGCGCTGCGGCTCTTCGATGGCTTGAGCTTTCAGGTGCTAACCGGCGAACTTCTGGCCATCGTGGGCCAATCCGGCAGCGGGAAAAGCACCCTTTTGCACATGCTGGGAGCCCTTGATGCTCCCTCCTCCGGAACGATATACTGCGGCTCAACTCAGGTTACGCAATTGACCACGCGAGAGGCGTCCCGCTTTCGTAATGAGCAAGTCGGGTACGTCTGGCAATTCCACTATCTGCTGCCCGAGTTTTCAGCGCTGGAAAACGTGGCGATGCCGCTGTTGGCGCGAGGCGTTTCCAGGCGTCAGGCGATGGACGAAGCGGCGCACTGGCTCGCACAAACCGGCTTGGCCGATCGGGCGGCGCATCGGCCCGGCGAGTTGAGCGGCGGCGAACAGCAGCGCGTGGCTCTGGCCCGTGCGCTGGTCACCCGGCCCCAGTTATTATTGGCAGATGAGCCGACTGGCGATCTGGATAGCGAGTCGGCGGACCTGGTGTTCGGTTTGATTGAACGGCTGCATGCGGCGCACGGACTCACCTCCGTGCTGGTAACGCACAACCTGGAACTGGCCGGGCGATGTACCCGGACTTTACGTTTAGCGGGAGGCAGGCTTGAGGAGGCCTCCTACGGCAATTCCGACAAGAACGGTGCGTTCGTTACTTAACACAGTTCGCGGTAACCCCAATCTGTTCTCGGCAACTTTGAAGAACAGCCACCGCAGCCGATAATCCAAAGAGAGGCACACCATGTTCGAACGCTATACAGAAAAGGCTCGGCGCGTCATCTTCTTTGCGCGATATGAGGCCAGCCAGTTCGGCTCGCCTTATATCGAGACCGAGCACCTGCTGCTCGGCCTGTTGCGCGAAGACAAGGCTCTCACCAATCGCTTCCTGCGTTCGCACGCGTCGGTCGAGTCCATCCGCAAGCAGATTGAAGCGCACACCACGATCCGCGAAAAGGTTTCGACTTCGGTCGATCTGCCGCTCTCGAACGAATGCAAGCGCGTCCTCGCCTACGCGGCCGAAGAAGCCGAGCGGCTGGGGCACAAGCACATCGGCACCGAGCACTTGCTGCTCGGCCTGCTGCGCGAAGAAAAATGCTTTGCCGCGGAGATCCTCCAGGAGCGCGGATTGAAGCTCGCAGCCATCCGCGAAGAGCTGGCGCGCGTCACGCAGGAGAAGGCCCCCACGCAGGCTCGCCAGCGCGAGAGCAGTTTGTTAGCGGAGTTCAGCCGCGACCTCACCCAATCGGCCATGGACGCCCAGCTCGACCCGCTGGTCGGCCGGGACGGCGAACTCGAGCGCGTGATCCAAATCCTCTGCCGCCGCACCAAGAACAACCCAGTTCTCATCGGCGAACCCGGCGTCGGCAAAACGGCCATCGTCGAGGGCCTCGCCCAGCGCATCGCCGACGGCGAAGTCCCCAGCTTCCTCGCCGACAAGCGCGTTCTGGCGCTCGACCTGTCGCTCATCGTCGCCGGAACCAAGTACCGCGGCCAGTTTGAAGAACGCCTGAAGACCATCATGAAAGAGCTGATGGAGAATCAAAACTCCATCGTCTTTATCGACGAGTTGCACACGCTGGTCGGCGCCGGATCGGCGGAAGGCTCGCTCGACGCCGCCAACATCCTCAAGCCGGCTCTCTCCCGCGGGGAAATCCAGTGCATCGGTGCCACCACCCCCGCCGAGTTCCGCAAGTCGATCGAAAAAGACCGCTCCCTCGAGCGCCGCTTCCAGGCCGTCAAAGTTCCGCCGCCCAACGAAGTCGACGCCATCCGCATCATCATGGGCATCAAGGATCGCTACGAAAAATTCCACGCGGTCAGCTACACCGACGCCGCCATCGAGTTCGCCGTTTCGCACTCCAACCGCTACATCCCCGATCGCTTCCTGCCCGACAAGGCCATCGACCTCATCGACGAGGCCGGAGCGCGCGTGAAGCTGCGCCAGACTTCCCTGCCCGAAGAGATCACCGAAGTCCAGAAGCGCATCAAGTTCATCGTGCACCGCATGGACTCGGCCATCGCCAACCACGAGTTCGAAAAAGCCCGATTCTATTCGGACGAAGAGCGCAAAGAACGCGAAAACCTGCGCTCCCTGCGCGAAAAGTACCACCTCGACGACTCGGCGGCAGGAATTGTAGGCCGCGAAGACATCGAAGACGTGGTCAGCCGCTGGACCGGCGTTCCCATCACCTCCATCAAGGAAGAAGAGACGCAAAAGCTCCTCCGCGTCGAAGAAGAGTTGCACCGCCGCGTCATCTCCCAGGACAAGGCCATCTCCGCGCTGGCCCGCGCCATTCGCCGCTCCCGCGCCGGCCTCAAATCGCCGCTGCGGCCGATCGGCAGCTTCCTCTTCCTCGGGCCAACCGGCGTCGGCAAGACGGAAGTCGCGCGCACCCTCGCGCAATTCCTCTTCGGCAGCGAAAAGGCGCTCATCCGCTTCGATATGTCGGAGTTTATGGAGAAGCACTCCGTCTCGAAGCTCATCGGTTCGCCTCCGGGCTACGTCGGCTACGAGGAAGGCGGCCAGCTCACCGAGCGCGTCAAGCGTTCGCCCTACTCGGTCGTCCTGCTCGACGAAGTCGAAAAGGCGCATCCCGATGTCTTCAACCTGCTGCTGCAGGTCTTTGAAGATGGCCAGTTGACCGACGGCCTGGGCAACACCGTCGACTTCAAGAACACCATCATCATCATGACCTCGAACATCGGCGCGCGGCACTTGCAGAAGAACAAGGGCCTCGGCTTCTCCTCCGACCGCGAAGACCTGGTCATGGAGAAGATCGAGGAGCTGGTCAAGGGCGAGGTCAAGCGCACCTTCAACCCCGAGTTCCTCAACCGCATCGACGAAGTGATCCTCTTCCAGTCCCTATCGGACGCGGACCTGATCCAGATCGTCGACCTGCTCGTCGCGCAACTCAACGCCAACCTGGCCCAGAAGTCGATCACCATCTCCGTCGACGGCGACGCCAAGAAGTGGATTCTCGACAAAACGCTCGGCGACCGCAGCTACGGTGCAAGACCGCTGCGCCGCGCCCTCCAGCGCTACATCGAAGACCCGCTTTCGGAAGCGCTCATCGGCGGTCTCATCCAGGACCGCCCCGCCTTCCTGGAGGTGTACATCCTCAACAATCAGCTCTTCTACCGCTCGGTCTCGAATGCGCAAACCGAAACGGAAGAAAAGACGGATGGGATTTTGCTCTACAGCGCGTAGGGAAGAGTCAACTAACTCAAAAGCCCCTGGCATTTGCCAGGGGCTTTTTCATTGCCGACCGATATTCCGAACTACCCTATTCCTCGCCTATGGTAAGATCACGCACGATGACTCTATTTTTTCTCAACCTAAAGGCCGAGAATCGGCCTGGCTACCTGACCGCGACGTGCTCGATCTCCGGCGACCCCGGCGGCTTGCAGGGGTTGACTCGTAGTTTTGCGAGGGAGGCTGATGCGAGGGAAGCGCTCGAAACCGCCGGGATCTCCAGCCACCGATACGAACAGATGTTTATGGTGGTCCGCTCTGGCTATGGCGGTGGCTTCATTAGCGTTAGTAGCGAGGAGGCTGAGAGGATGGGCTTAGTCGCGACAATTTAGGGCCAGACGCATCAGGCAACTCCTAGACCCGACAGGAGAAGCCTCCAGCGTTCGATTTCGTGTCGAAGTCTAGTCAGCGGGGACTGCTCATGGTTGAGAGGCGTAGCCTATGAATCGGTTTGCGAAGATTCTTTTTGCGCTGACTATTGCACTGCTGGCCTATCCGGCGGGCGCCCAGCAAGACTCCGCTCTCATCCTGGCCGACCCGGCAGGGCGACCCACTCTCGTAAAGGACGCATTCGGCAACTGGACCGCCCCAGTATCGGTCTACTCAGACGACGATGTGGAATTGTTTGTACCGGACACACTGACCTTGGGCGGAATCCCCTTAGACGGAGGCGAGTTCCGCAGAGACGGGACATATGCAACCTACCTGTACTCGTTCTACAAAAACGACCACGACTGCCGCAAGTACAGGATACCGGAGGGGCACGAATCTGACCCCAAGTTGCTCGAAGCTTGCGCTCTATTACGCTACCAGCGCAGGGTGATCAAGGTCGACACACGAAAAAAGACCCTTGATGTCGTGGAAGCCATCCTGATGTATCGAGATGCTCAGCCCTTCCCGAACAATCTTAGCCTTAAGAACCAGACCATGCGGCTGGATGCCACTGCGAATCCCGTGATGTTTAAGACCGTCAACCGTATTACCGCACTGATAGCAAGGCAAGTGAGCCGGGGCTTGAGTCCCTAAGCTAGAATTGAACACGACGCGATCTCGACTCCTGCCTCACGCGAAGCCGTGAAGAGTTCAAGCAATCTCCCACGGATAGTCACGAGCTGAGGACGTGAAAATGAGCGCAGGCTCGACCGCAACAGGTGGAGTGCACCACAAAAGCCAACACCGTCCTCGCCCCTGTCTTTGTTCTCTAAGGTCAATCGCATGAGAGAGCAAGAATCTGGCCGCCAGCCGGTCCGGAAGCCCGTATCCATGCGGGTCGGCTGCATCCGAGCCTCCTTGCACAGAATTAACTCCATTGGGCGTAGAATACAGATCAAACGAGCCAACAGCATTCTTGAATGGCCGCGTTTCACCGCGAATCGGCACACAATGGCAGCAAAAAGTGGTACAAAAGCGCGCAAAATGCACACGGTAACCTTCCGCTAACCGATTCTGAATCATATATTTATGGCGGATTTTGCAGCAAAATACCCCACCCCACCCTTTTTTCGCTGGGGTCCGTTCGCGTTTCGGCAGAAGTCGCATTTTAAGTTCATGCAATCGCCTTGGCCTCAACGGCCTCGCCGGCCAAATTTCGCGAGCGCGATGTTACGATGTTGGGAGCGTTCAAAGGCGGAGTCGAACTATGAGCGAAACAGCCGAACTCGGAAGCATGACTACCGAAGAAGTCCTCAGCATCACCCGCCAGCACAACTACGGCACCTGGCGCGCGCAGAAGACCTGGAAGCCGATGCACATCGTCGACGCCGAGGGCTGCTACTTCACCGACGCGGCCGGCAAGCGCTATCTGGATTTTTCGTCGCAGTTGATGTGCGTCAACCTCGGTCATAAGAACGCCAGGGTCATCGAGTCCATCGCTGAGCAGGCTCGCGAACTGCCCTACGTCGCTCCCGGCTACGCCACCACCTCGCGCGCCAAGCTCACGCAAAAACTGCTCGAACTGCTCCCCGAAGGCCTCGAAAAATTCTTCTTCGCCACGTCGGGAACCGAAGCCAATGAAGCCGCCTTCAAGATCGCGCGCATGTACACCGGCAAGACCAAGATCATCTCGCGCTACCGCAGCTACCACGGCTCGACCACGTCTTCGATCTCGTCCACAGGCGACCCGCGCCGCTGGGCGATGGAGCCAAGCGGCAAAGCTGCCGGCCACATCTTCGCGCCGGAGTGCAACTGCTATAAATGCCCCATCAAGCACACCTATCCGAGCTGTAACATCGCGTGCGCAGATTACATCGAGCACATGATCCGCAATGAGTCGGACGTGGCCGCAGTGATCGTCGAACCGGTCGTCGGCACCAACGGAGTGTTAGTCCCGCCGAAGGAATACATGCCGCGCCTCAAAGCCATCTGCGAAGAGCACGGCGTGCTCATGATCGCCGACGAAGTGATGACCGGCTGGGGCCGCACCGGCAAGTGGTTCTGCGTAGACCACTGGGGCGTAAAACCGGATATCTTAGTTACCGCCAAAGGCATAACTTCCGCTTATGTCCCACTCGGCCTTACGGCGACCACCCGTAAGATCGCCGATTACTTCGAAGAGCATTACTTCGCCCACGGCCACACCTACGAAGCGCATCCCATGACGCTCGGCCCAGCCGTCGCGACAATCGAAGAGATGGAGCGACTCGACCTCGTCAACCGCGCCGCTTCGCTCGAACCCTACGTGCGCGCCAAGCTAGAAGCGCTCAAAGAGAAGCATCCAAGCGTTGGGGAAGTACGCGGCCTCGGCCTCTTCTGGGGCGTCGAGTTAGTCAAGAACCGCGAGACCAAAGCGCCCTTCAACACCATGGCAGACAAAGTCGAAGGCAAGCCCCTCGTCGTCGATCAGGTAGCGGCCAAAATGATGGGCATGGGCGTGGCCCAGCAAGCTTGGGTCAGCCATTTCGTCATCGCCCCACCCCTCATCGTTACCGAAGCCGAACTGGACATGGGGCTAAGCGCGCTTGATGAAGCCCTGGCAATCGCTGATGCGCTTGTGGCCTGAGGCTGGCAAGAGACGCTTATTCATCGGGAATGGCAAGAAAGTTGGAGCGCTTGCCCCGGACCACCCTCACGATTTGCAGAATTTCGCCGCTCACGCGGTAGTGGATGACGAAGTTTCCGGAGGCATGGATTTGAATGTCCGGATATTTCACGGATCCTCGAATTCT
>Ga0116230_10001126_pt1 | contig 24842 bp, 11 predicted proteins | sample S1TSphfallax_3_FD_88678 | JGI IMG/M metagenome (GOLD analysis project Ga0116230, IMG submission 88678) | Host-associated microbial communities from peat moss isolated from Minnesota, USA - S1T2_Fd - Sphagnum fallax MG | ecosystem: Host-associated > Plants > Peat moss > Unclassified | place... | reverse complement strand
GAAACAATTGTATTAACTAACAAAAACACAAAGGTTGTATGCTTCAAATACTACAATCACAAAACTATGACTTGCAATATCTAACAAGGCTTGAAGGTTCTATGTGCACTCAAAACCATGAAAAGAGAGAATGAAAGACTACTCAAAAAACCATTCCACTATATACTATCTCCTAACCCTAAAGTAGCTGCCACTCAACCCTAACCTAGCCACCACCTAACCCTAGCCGCCACCAAACCCCAACCCTAGCCGCCGCCAAGCCCTAACCCTAGTCGTCACCAAGCCCTAACCCTAGCCGCCATCAAGCCCTAAGTAGTTTCTTCTTCTAAACCCTAAATTATTCAACCTAACCTAACTACTACAAGGATGAGAATATTATTCATCCTTTTGATGAATGTAAATCACATTCACCAACCTTGGGGATTATAATCGAATAATATTTCTAACAATTGGCCCATGCATAACTACCTCCAATGGTTAGAATTCATCAAGCCTATAGCCATAATTACACTTGCACCTAACTATTGAATTACTTTCTGCTTTTCGCTAACAAACTTTCTTGTAGCATTTTTGTTAGTAATGCCATTTGTTTTCTAGGTTGATTTTTCATCCATTCTTGAACCTTCTCCCACCTTAAACCTAATCATTAGTGTTGTTTGTAATTTCAATGAAGACCCAATGAGCAAACACTAAATAGGTCATAATCCACTAGGGTCCTCGTCCTCCTAGATTTTATCATAAAACTAATTTAAAATTTTGAAAGTTGCCCTACATGGTGACCTATGTAGTGGATTTTGTGTTTTGCATCACATTAAATTCATCCATACAATTAACACCACTATTTTTTTGTCAATGTCACCTTTGACAATTTAGTAATTTTCCTTCTTGGTGTATGGTTTACGGTTTTTGGGTGGGAATTTTTGTGAAATCTCACAATGGTTGCTCCTCAGTCTCACATATTGAACAACATCTTGACATTTCATTAACTATATAGTGTACCTTTCCCTCAACAAGTATGACCGTATGCTCTATCCAATGTTGTAGAATGTCCAATTTAAAAAAACAAGTTACCTCCTTTTATGGTCATTAATTCTCTTGTTGTTTTTTTCATATTTGAAAATGTGGTAAAAAAATAGTACAAAGATGCAAACTCCTTTCTTCCACCGTAAATAACCACCTATATCGATATTGACTCTTTTTTCAATTCTTTGCACTAGATTTGATTAATGGATTCTATTTGGCGCAACTCCTTACATTTCTACATGCTCAACTTCTATGCTTGAAAGTTGCAAGGAAATCCTTTGCCACATTCACTTTTAGGATTTTGGAATTTTGACAAGGAATAATTGTTGGAAAGTTGACACATTATTCCGTAGTTGTCTATAATTTATATCATTGTCCCTTGTCTATTATTTTTTAAATTACATCCTTTCCATTGTGTAGGTCTTCTTGCACTTGTTTTCATACCCTTTCACCGCATATTCATTTCAATGTATTATTTCCTATTGGGAAACAATTATTAAATCACCAATTGGCACTTCTCTACCCATTACTTTCAACATCCCACAATATGGTGTGCATTTAATTGATTCACACATTCTTTTCCCCCACACCATCATTAATTAACCTTCTAAAGGTTTCCCCTTTACTTGGTTGAATCTTCTATTTGAGGTCATTATCTTGCTCAGGTTTTTCCTCTTTAGGTTACTCCTATTTGTTTTCCAGTTTCATCATGTTATGCTAACATGCTCCCTCACAACAACTTGAATTGATTTCCTTTATGTCTTTGTAATTTCATTTCATTTCATCTTGCATTATCTATAATCATTTTGCACCGAGTATGTTTTTAGTATGATTGACATGAACTCGCCATCTTAGTAAATGGAATTGATATAACTATGGTGTTTGAAAAATGTTTATGCGATATGTTTGGTTTTCAGCTTGGATCATTGCATATCTCCAAGGATGTTGCATTTGATGCAAATAACAATGTCTCCAATTCAGTGTATTGAATGCTTGGTGCTACAATTCAAGGTCAAGAATGGGTGGTGAGTTTTGGATGTTACAAGGTTGTAGGTGACAACGTCTTTGCTCATTCCAAGGAAACCATCTTGATGCCATGAAAAACATCTATGGTAAAAACTATAATTTCAAGATGTAACAAAATGGAAGACATTTTTTATCTTAATGCCAAACACCATACCTTTAACATTGTTCCTTTATATGTGTTCATTGATTTGTTTGGTGCGAAAAGGACTTGCCATCCATGGTGTAAAGTTATGGAACATGACTTGGCCATTCTTTGTTTGCTACTTTCAAAATTATGTTCTTTTAGTCAACATTAAAGCCCTCCACATTGATTGCATCAATATAGTCAATTGTTGATTACCTATGAGCAATGTTTGTAACAAGACATGCCTCTAACAAGTTGTGTAATTTTGATTACAACAAGATCACAATTATAGTTGTTTTTTATTGCCCACGACATTCAATTGTAAATTTTATAATTCCCCCCCTTTCTGTGTCGACCTTTTAAAGGTCATATTCACATGTTTTCCATAAACTCTAGTATATTTTAAAAGTTGCATTTCTCCTTGGTTAGATCTTCACCCTATTATAGACGGTAGTTGTAGAGAGAGTATGGATGAGAGTAAGTTGATAGATGAGGAGGTTAACTAAACGTCCATCACCAAAATATTTGCCATCTTTTTGAGCCCTAATAAATCCTTCCTTGCCAAGGATCTATTCAATGGTAGTGGTGATGACAATTGCGAGGTTTCTGAAGGTCATTAACTCAAAAAAATTCAAAACAAATTCATTGTCTTGAGCTCGCCAAATGTATGCAACCTTGTTGCTTCATTCAAACATTGTCCGGGTGGAGGTTACATTAACAACATCCTTGCGTTGAAGTCCAAGAATTGTTATGATCTCATCCAAGAATGTTACTTCCCATGTTTAACATCTAGTTAGAAGGTTTTCCTTTTCAAGATGTCTGTTTTTGGGGTTGGGAACAGAGTTGGGCTTGTTGCACAAATGCAACCCAAGGGCAATTTGGATAACTCTTGGATCATGTTTGACCATGTGAAGCGAGTCATCGGTTGGACAATGATGGCCTATCATGTTTATGATTCTAGATATTGCAAAGTCATGACCATTACAATTTGTGACATGCAAACTAAAAACACTGAAGCACAACAAATCATGTGGACAAAGCTTAATCGCATAATGTTCAAACATGGGTATGTAAACCTAGCTTGAAGGGATTCATGGCAAATAATGTACAAGCAAATTGGAATGTTGTCAAAATTGTTTATGATTTTGGGGATGCCACTATAGGATGGTTGACAAAGAATGTACATGTTTGTTCCACTAGACTTAATCGCTTGATAAACATATTAAACAACTGATGAAACTTGAACTATAGGATCAACACAAGGCCTTTTGCTTTGAGTACACAAATTCCAAGTCTTTAGAAGAGGTAAACATTCGATATGCAACTATTCGTTGCTAGTGGCTCTCATCAAGAGTTGCATCAAAATTTGTTGTTCGTGAATTCTTGGTAACTAGCTTGTTGTTGGCACTTTTGTGTTAGATAATGGGGTGGGTTCATGTTCCATGTAAGATTTTTCTTTCATATATTATGTTCAAGGATTTATTATCTATTTTTTTTGTTCCCACATTCTAGTTTAATCTGCTCTTCTTGGTATTTGTAGAAGTTCAACGACATTGAGTGGGTAAATATGTTGACTTGTAATCTTGATGAAACTATACATAACATTTAGTTACAATAGTTGGGAAAACGTGCCACCTCCCTGTACATAGCCACATGCAACTATGTTCAAGCTTTTAAACAATCCACTTTATATTGACATTACTTGTGAGGAGGTCCTTCTAGGAAAGGTCATGATAGGAATGAACTCCTTTTGAGGAGGGCTCATGTTTCAAGGGATGTTTCCAAGCTTGTGGTGGCTATTGCCTATTATGCTTATGAATCCTTGTTCACGACATGGATTCTTCATTTGGAGGGTAAGGAGGTGTTTGGTTCTGCCAAGTGTAGTACAAACTTTTCACCAAGGGCGGATGACAAGTTGCATAGGCCTAATCAGGTTAATTTTCTCATCCTTGTGTGACCTTCTTGCTTGTCAACCCAATAGTGTTAACAATTTACACATCCATGGGTTGCCATGTGTTGCACAAAGTATGTTATCTATACTTTCTCAAGGTGGCATAGTGGTCAATGAAATTATGTCTGGGGATGGCCTCTAACATATTGATTGTTGCCCTTTTAGTTTTATAGTGCAATGTTTTGCATTGCAAAAAAATATCAGTGTGAAGTGCACAAGAAAAATCAATATCAGTAAGAAAACATATGGGACCCCAACTCCATGTTATTCTGGTTTTTGGGCCCAATTTCAATCTAGGGCTCTCAAGCACCATAATCATTGGTTTTGTCCAGATGATTCCAACTGTTGTATGGGTGGGTTTTTGCAAAAGTATAATGTTGCTAAATTGCATGTCCCAACTATATGGCATGTTTAACATGATGTCAACCTTGTTTAGAAAGAAGTGTCGTTTCTAGAAGATGTTGGGTTTTTATTTGACTTTGAATGCATGAACAACCTTCAAAATTTATTTAGGGGTGAACCTTCCATTTCAAAAAAATTATAGGTTCCTTCAACTTACACATTGAACATAATCAAACTTGCAAATGTAAGTAGTTGACCCATTTCATTGTGCCAAGAAGGTGAAAAGGCCTTTAATGTTTCAATTATTGTAACAACACACCAACAAATGGGATGTCGGGAAATTGTTCAATTCTTCTACTGGTCTACCCCTTGTAAATGTCAAGCCCCTTGGGTATGGATGAATTTATAACATATTTTGCGGCCATAAGCATTTTGATGTGATAATTGGAAATTACCCATGTTGTTTTTGCATATATTTTGTTGTCATGTTAACAATTTTTTTGGGTGGGTGTGGAGCATGGGTGTAATGCAAGCACCTGTATCATAACCTACAAAACATAATATCTTCTAGGTAATTTGAAGAATTCATTCATTATCCCACATGGAGTTGGGACTAGGTTCAACGGTTGTTGGTACGTGCTAAAACATTTGAAAGTTAATTAGATTATAATAAAGTTGTATTTGTGTTAGGTTTTGGAGTGCCTATTTCATTTTCACTATTCACAATCCAATATGCTAGTGTTGGTGGAAAATTTCCAATGATGATGTAGGAAAGTTAATTTGATAGTGGAATGAATATCATTTTAAAAACATGTTGTATATTTAACATCCTTCGATGAGCTGATCACCTTAAAAACAATCACCAAAATAGAAATGCAATGGCCAAATAAGGTGAGTGGCATTATGTAAGGTGTTATTGGGAGGGGATCCACCCCTTGAACACATTACCCAACCATCAATAACATTTCAAATGCTCAAAAGCATGGTGTTTCCACCATTGATTCACATTAATGAACATAATTTCATATTTATCATCATATTTAAGCTAGTTTGGCACTAATTTTATTTTATTTTTGAAATTTTTGAAAATTCTAAAAAATGTATGGTTTCCATGCCAAAAATTTGCATGAAACTATCAAGCTTCATTATTAATATAATACCAAATTGTATATTATTATTATTATTACTATAAAATATAATGATAAATAAATAAAACTATTAGACACCTTGTTATTGAACCAATTTAAGGATTACAATAGGTAATAGATATTAGAATATAGGGTGAAAACACCCTAAGGTGTTACACTTTGAATGTCCGAGAGTTCATTTTTCACAATTCTTCAAAATTCAATAGTAGTTTATTTCAATTGATATGTGTAAATGATGAAAAGGGGTCATGTCAAGAATGAACACATACATCAAAACACTATGTTAAAATTTCATGATCAAATATTTGATATTCAATTTGTTATGGAATTTCTAAGTTGTAAAAAAACACTTGTCTGGTCAAGGATAATTAAATGGATTCAATACACCTTGATATAATGTCCTTTATGAATAAATGATTCAATGGTAATACAATATTGTGAAAAATTGATATTTAATAAGATAATTTGAAAAGATTTTATGATTAAATTTTGAGATTTATTTCAAGTATGAAGCTTTTGAAGGAAGTTCTTCATTTGTTGAAAATAATGATTTGGATGCCCAAATTTCAAGACTAGATTATCATAAAATTAGCTAAAGATAGCTTTATGGAAAAATATCTTATAACACCTTGCCATAACCCATTTGATTGAAAGTATCTTGTTTTTGCATGTTTTTTCCATACTTTCCCAGTGTATTTTATTTCATAATGGACTGAAAATGGATTGTCATGATGTGATGTTTTTGTTCCACCCCAATGTGCTTTCACCCAATAACACTCCAAAACCAATTGTAATTTCCCAATTAGTTGGTGTTGAAAGAACTTTGTCCCAAAGTGGTTGTTTTATGGTCTTAACTAATTTTGTTAAAATTGAATAATAATTTGTCATTTTCTTGTCCAATGAGCACAAATGTATAACAATTCGAAATATTGTTTCAATCCAAACCACCAAAAAAATCAGATGTGAAGAAATAAACAAAAAAGTCACCAACAAAATTGGATAATGTCTTCACATTCACACTTCAATGATTCTAATGAAGTTAGTGCAACAATGAATTAGAACTTCTTCCCTACCAATATGTGACCCACCACCCACTAATGCATCATCCATTGAAAACTAATGTTGGTTGGTTTCAAATTTTGGCTAGTTTGGATTTGATTATTGAGATAACTTGACTATAGGTTTTACTTAACTGTGGAATCAACATTGGAACTATGTTTGTGGAACAATCCTTGTTGAAGATTCACACCAAAGTTGCATTGATGTTTTTATGAAATGAACAATTTAAAAAAAAATCACTTGAACAAACTTTGATGTAAAAATTCATGGCTTCAATTTAGGTTTTCCACTTGTAATGTGAGTTTTTGTATTACATTGTGATTGCAAGTTGTAAAGAGATCTTGGTCAACATAGACTTTTTTGGTTTGAAGTGTGCATTCCAAAATGTTTCGGTTCTTATTGCGATATTTGTTAGTTCAATGTTACAAAGATTAATGGATCAATAGACATGATTCATTTTCACAATCATGTATTTCAATGATTTTAGTGTCAAAAGGGATTTTTATAGACCATGAATGATATTGATTTTCACTACTAGAAAACATGTGGTTAGACCATTCTACAAACCACTCATTTTGTAATGGTATCACTATAGTGGGTTTCTAGTAGGATTAGTGGTTTAGGGTAATGATTGGTCCCCAGTGAGATAAAGAAACCATTGAATTGGCGATTGGATGGTGTGGTTTAATTTTTTTTTAAATGGTTTCTTTTAAGGTGCTCGTGCAACAAGCGTATAATTACTAGTTTTATGGGTGGTTTTGTGTGGTGGTCATTAGGGTCAAACCCTGATTGATTGGTCAAACATAATTTTGATTGGTCCAATGCCATGTGGCATTTATACATTGGCCACCCATGTTATGCCTTGTGGCATTTGGACATTTGCCATCCATATTATGCCACGCGGCATATAGACATTGACCATCTAAATTTTGCCATGTGGCATTTAGATATTAACCATCCAAATTCTACCACATGGCATTTAAACATTGGTCACCCAAGTTAGGCCATGTGGCATTTAAACATTAGCCATTTAGGTTATGCCATGTGGCTAGAATTTAAATTATCTATTTAAAACTTAAGCTAGGCCTAAAGCTAGGTACCTGATTTGGTTTAAGAACCTAAAACCTTCAATTTAAGCAATTAGGTTGAAATCTAAAGCTAGGCTACTATACTAGGCCTAGATATAGACCACCTAAGTAGGTAATAATAGGTAGGTAGGTAGCCTAAGTAGGTAGGTAAGTAGCATCCTATTTAATTTTTGGTCACAAACCTTTTTTATTGGCTCGTCACAAATAAAATTTGCACTTTGAATATATTTAGTGCATGTTTGTGTGTAGATTACTACTTTTTCATCTAGTTATATAGTTTACAAAATTCAACTTGCTGACAAAGGATATGGGATAAATTTACAACATTATCTCACATCATCATTGTCCCATACAAAAGTACCCAACTTTGACCATTAATATATTTTTCATACCCTATCCAAATGAAAATAAATAAATTTCTTTTTGAAAGATTTTTCCAAGATTTTACACATCTATTTTTTAAACCAAAATGTCAAGTAATTTAATTGAAAATGCATTTGAATCTTCACTATTTCATAGATTTGAATAATAATGATGTCTTGAAGATTTATTTTATTTTTTTCATAAAACGATTTGTAAATAAACATATTTATAATCAACATGATTTTTTGGGTATGTGTGTGTCTATGTGTGTAATTATTTATTTCCCCAACTTTCAAAAATATAATGAATCAATAAAAATTGTATAAATATTATGTTATATTTATTTGTAGTTATTAAAAAATAAAAAGAAGTTATCTATTTTAAATATAATATTATTTTAAAAAACTTAATGTTATAAAATATATTTAAAATACTTAAAATGTCATAGTTATTAATTTACACACATGATTTCTTGTTTCATAATTTTTATCAAATGTTATTTTGAGTAGTAAGTTTTAATCTTTTTTTTTAATGTTCGATTTAGTTCATTAAATGTGATTTAATATAAATTTTTTAAAATTTCAAAATTGTATGACCAAATGCTTTGATAAATGAATAAAAATAAAATTTTATATTATTTGTTACCCATCACATGGAAACATGAAAAAAAATGCCATTTTGGGGCATGTGGATTTTTAAAAAAAAATTGGATATCATTAATGAGAATATATTTCATTATTTAATGTCAAAAAATTCAAAGAAGATATTCATTAAATGAACATGTGTGTAAGAATCCCAACTTGAATGTTTTAATTATATTTTAAGTACCAATTTTTTATTTTTTTTATGGTTTCAAAAAATCTCCCCCAAATTTGTTTTTAACCACAATCCATAAATTCACATTAAATAATTAGTGACTTTAAGGAAAATTTTGTAAAACTTATAAAATATTAGTCATTTATTTGTGCACTAATTATTTGCAAACTTATAATATGCTTAAGTATATACATATGTCTACCTTCTAGTTCTTTTCTTTTAATTCACAAGTTTTTAATGTTTCAAATTGTATATTATAAAATAATTATGTGGTGTTCATGGAGAAGATTTTTAGTCACATAGTCCTATCCATGAAAACTTTTAGTCATGTAGTCATATCTAGGTTATAAGAATGCAACCAGGCACAAAAAAATGGCATATATGATTATATAACTAGAAAATGGTCAATAGCTGTATTTGTCCTAGTATAAATGTTAAGTTCTGGCATAGTGGTATATGTAGGGTATAGGCAAGGTAGGGTAAGGTATTTAGCTAATGTAAATTATATGTAGGGCTAGGTATGTATAGAGTAGGTATGTAGATGTTATGTACATATAAATTAAATAGATGTAGTCAAAGTATGTATAGATTGTGTGTGTATAAATTAGGTTATATTTAGGTTAGTTACATGTAATTAAATAGGCCTAACCTACCTCAATGTAAATATAGATCATTATATACCTAGGTAGGTACATAAAAAATCGTATATTAGTATTTAACCTTGGTACATAAGCTATAATATACTTACCTTATATGTATAAATTATGATATACCTAACCTAACTATAGGTTATAATAGACATATTTTAAGTACATATCCTATTGTACCTAACCTCAGTATAAATTGATTACTTTAACCATTGATAACTTAACTATATTACCTACCTACATTGTAAGGTGGTTAACCTTGTGCATAATGCCTTGAATGACCATTAGGAAAAACCACCCAAATGGTTTGAAAAGGTGGAATGGAAAATTTTCAACCATGCTCAAAAACATTTAAGGCAGAAAATTCTATAACCACCATTGCCTCCCATTGTATGACCATTTTGGTGAGTTTTTAATGAGATTTGCCCATTCAACAAAATCATGAGTGGTTTGTGTCATGTGAAGACCACCCAAAGTGAATTGGGTGGTTGGCTATAATGGTTTGTCCACACATTTTCTAGTAGTGTTTCTTTTGTTCGAAAAGGTATTAAGCTTGAAGTCCCATGCACATAGTATTTCGAAGTAAATGTTTCATTATCCTTGAATGGCTTAATAGGTTGTTTGTGGGATTTATAAAAAAATGCACAACTTCTTGAACATTTTGGTTTTGCATTTAAAGAAGTTTATATTGGGGTTTGTCATTGTAATTTATATGCATCTACAAAGGCTATGTAGCTTAGGTATTTTCCTTGCCAAGTTTACTAAGCTAACCTCATTTTCATTTGATTATTAGTTATATTAAAGTAGTGCAATGCATAGCCATGAAGATTTTTGTTCAAAGGAATGACCCACAACCAATAATCCACATTTTGCTTCTTCAAATATTTTTGAATACCTTTTGTTTTCTTTACATGTTGTATGGTTTGAATCACTTTCTTCTTCCCTTTGGTGCTTTTAATGCTCTTTTTTATCACTCCCACAAGTGCCATCATTACAAACAAAAAAATTAAATTATTCCAAGACGAGTGTTGGTGGAGTGCATGCACACAGAGAGAATGTGCAATAATAAACTTAAGCTTCATTAGAGAACATGATAAAACATATTTTAATGTTCCACCAAGGAAATGGGTTAAAATTGTTTTTGTTGAAACAATATGTAAGTTGATATGGTTGCATTGTAACACGTGAATGAAAATGATATCAAAGAACTTCACCCATGCCTATAGTTAATTAGTCTTCCATTTTGTGTGGATTTGTAATAATACATTTGTATTGCAATTGTTTTGGATTTTACTAATGTTAGATGTCAAATGTGATTTCAAGTTGAAATAGAAAGGATCTTTAACATTATGGGTGCAATCACAAGTTTTTTGTTGATCCAAACTTGGAAATAAAAATTTGTCACACACCTTGTGTTGATGATTGCCAATAATAAACTTCATAATGCACATGTGGGGTGTGAGCTTGAAAGGAGGAATCTATCTTTAATTTCATGGTTTGTCAAGAAAATTTATTAGAAGAGAATGAAAAGAAAATGAAATTCTAATATTAAAAAAAACTTGTTTTGTAGGTGATGTAGTTGGTTTTTGATCAATGTTGTTTGAATTATATGTCTTTGTGGCAATGACTAATTTAAATATTGACTATCTAAAAGATCATTTTTATTTTTTCCATTGATGTCCTATCATCAAGTCATCATCGGTCTTTTGTTTTAACTTTTGATAGATCTCTAACGCAATTGTCAATATTAAAGTTGAATTGGAGTGCAAAACATTTCACCTATGTAATGTTTTTGGGTTTTGAAATATGACAACTAACTACAACATTGAGACATATATGATAATTTTTTGTAACAATAAAATAATCAGCAAAATAACCTTGCATTTAGGCCTTCTTTTCATCTTTTACCTTTTATTTCAACCTTCAACTTTGTTATTTGCAAAAAAATAAAATTATTGAATGAAAGATATAAAACAATGAAATTTGATATCATGATATTTAATGTACAAGATCCAAAGTAAATACAACAATGATGAACACAACAACATTGAAAGTAATCAAGAAAAAAAGGTACATTCAAGGGCTAGGTAACCCCAAAAGGATTGTCAAAGATGGAAAAATCTAGACATATGAAACTTTCAAGTATCATAATGATTCAAAATATTTCGTAATTGTACCAAATTTCACATCTTTCTTCAAGAATACATTCAAATGAAATGAATGGTCTAAGAGTATCAAATATTGGGCTACAAAATGAATGTCCATTTACGTTTTGAAATTTAAAAGTTTAGGAATGTAACATGACAAAAAATGAATTTAAGGACATGAAAAAACTAACAAAAACAACTGAATTTTCGATGTTTTGGATTCATATAATGTAGGAATGTCATATTTAGCTATGTAATCTATTAGAAGAATGTGTAGATCAATATTTACAACAAAAGATTCCAAAAACCCATATATATTTTTAGAACTATGGGCCACAAGGTTAAGGACTATTAAATTTGGTCAAATTATGATTTTGAAAAGCATTAAAACTAAAGCTCACAATGAAAATCAATGTAAAATATCTATTTGTATGAACAAAAAATGGAAATATAAATTCAAAAAAGTCCTAAAATTGAAGTTTTAGGACTTTTTTCATTTCCTAAAAATGGTTCCTAATTGGGTAACTTGATCTTGAATGTACCCAAAAGTGAAACTCAAATTACACTGGATTTCATGAATTTTACTCCCTATTTAATAATTATTTATTTTTCAATTGTTAAAAATATTAGTTATTTAATGACCAAACTTTGAATACTGATGTTATGTTTCCTTCATGAATATTTCTATTGAAAAATATAAGTTTTGAAGTTGATATTATATATCAACCTAGAAGATCCAAACCTACTTGTTTTTTACTACAATTGATTAATGCATCCAATTGATTTTTACAAGATTGTGCAAAAATAAACATTAAAGAAAATTGATCAATACACATGGCCTTTGTGTCTATGCTTAGACTTCTACATTTCCTATGACTTGGTTGGTTATAAATGAATAAAAATTGAGCTTTATAAATAATCACAAGGAATTAAAAGTTGTTTGCTATAGTTTCATACATAGCAAACAATTGGCCCAACTATGATGTGACAAGGGTCATGGCATTTACCTAAATGTAAGGTTGAATTGTGCCAAAAATTGTCAAGAAGCAACTTTTTCAATTGATGAATTCATTTAAATCAAATCATCCCTACCATATTCCTTTGATCCAATGAGAGTTTCCAAGGCATTTTAGCCATTTAGGAAAAACTCTACAATTGGCCTATTTGAAGAATGGTGAATTTTGAAAGAGTTTCAATAGCTCACAAAGTTGGAAGTAAGACAAAATCCTAGAAATAAACATTTCTTGAATTGAAAAAGAAGGCTAACAATATTTCAATCAGACCTAAAAAGATCAATACTCATAGAACAAACTTCAAGATATTTCATAACATGATGAAACTCTTATTAAACGACCTTTGATTGAATTGAAAATGTGCAATGACTAGATCGATCCAAAACTCTTTACAACATTCAATCACCTTCTCATGGGCTTTTATGGCAAGTCTATGGGGCCAAAAAGTACAAGGTACCCAGGGCATGGAGATTTATAGTTATCAAGTAATTTCATTTTACATATGTGAGCACAGATATTTTAGAATTCCCTACATGGACATTAATAGTTATCAAGTAATTTCATCTTACATATGTGGTTGCAAATATTTTAGAATTCCCTATATTCATAATTATCAGGTAATTTCATTTTGCATATATGATCACAAATCTTTTAGAATCCTTTTTTGCTTGTTCTGTGGGGTTCATTGGGTGTCTATTTGCTTATACTTCTTGCTTTTCATCAGTTAAGTTGCAAAATTATTAAATCTTCAGTTTTGTTATATGCTTTATCACAACTTTAAAAAATAATTTATAGGTTTTCATTAACAATCTATGTGCACTTGTCAAGAAGTTGAGCTAATTGGTCAATCCTCACAAATTTCTTCTCAAAGCTTTACATCAAAGTGCATTCCTTTGAGTGGATTGCCATCAACACTAGCTAAACATCAGAATTTTTCATCTCATGATTTAGTATGAAAATCATGTGATTTTTATTTATTTTTTTGATTTGTACTTTTTGCATGTAGATATTGTGCACAATTTTATTGACCTCAAAAAAATAAAAATCCAATTTGCACACAACCCTTTTTTGTTGCACATTGAAAATAATGATTCTTTTTTACCATTTCCGTTGGTCCTTTAAAATTTTCACAAACTTACTTAAGCCTATTACACATTTAATGGTTAGTTCACTCAAGATAACTAAGGCTCATTTTAGATAAGGTCTAGTGTCCAAATTTCTGGGAACCAATTTCAACTCATTTGAAGCAAATTGAAACCTTGAGTTGGACCCTACGTTGGACCCTAGCTTACATCTTGGTTCTTCAAATCATGAACTCTCCTTTTTAGCTTTATTTCGGTTCAGACCAATTGATTTTCCCTTTAAAATGGTGCCATGTAAGTAGCACCTCAACTTGCCACTTTTTGGTCTTTGACCCTCATATAATATATAAAGTGGCCCGAAGAAAAAAATTCAGACTACTAAATGATTGGCCATAACATTTTTTCTTCATACCTACACACAAGCCTATTCAACACCCTCTATATATTAGTACACCAGTATTACAACCCTCCTAGGTATACAGCCAGGGTTTTAAAATGATCAATACGTTCGGGCATAATTTTTTGGGCGTGATCTTTATACCCGGCCATTAAACCCTAATCCTGCGACTGCTCTTTCCTAAACCCTAATCCCGCGAATGATCTTTCCCAAACCCTAAACCCTAATCCCGCGAATGATCTTTCTCAAACCCTCAACCCTAATCCTGCGAATGCTCTTTTTGTGGTCTTCCATCCGCGTGCACGCGCGATCGATTGCTCGGTTGCTCGCTCGGTTGCTCGCTCCCTCGTAGACCGGCGTTGCTGTGTTGGTGGGGACGGAATTAATTGCACGATGAGCCTGGTCATGGCTGCTAGTCTGGGAGCTCCGCATATTCATACCTTGAGCGGGTTCTCGCTCCGTCGTTTGCCTCGATCTCTCTTCCCTCTGCAACCACATGACTACCGGCAGTTCTTGAACACGTTTTGTCCTTTGCTGCAAAGCTCGGACGCGAGCTCTTTTGCCTTTGTTTGTTGTTGGCTCCACGTTGCCTCCTCCTGCTGCTGCTTCTGTTTCCGACACGCATATCTCGCAGTCGGGAGGTCCTGGAGGTCTCGTTTCCGAGGTTCTGGAATTTACCAGACGTTCGCACGTATGTGGGACGCTAGCAGAGATGCATGTGGGAGAGAGAGAGTCTATCTGCGGTTGGGTAGCTTCGCAGCGTAGCCATGGATCCGTGACTTTCGTCAACGCAATGCGTGATCACACTGGCATTGTCCAGGTAACCAATTTTGTGTGCCTCCTACTCTCTGTATTCTCTTTCAGAATTCTCTTTTTGTGTCTCCGGAAGGTTTGCATGAATCTTTTTTATGGTTTCTGTGCTGAAGAGTTAGACAGTCAGGCGATGATGTGCAGGCCCCCCTTCCCCGTCGTTTGAAGAAATTTCAAACCCTTGCATGGGATTTGGGTTTAGGGCTTAGAGGAGCAGAGTCTAAAGAGTACCTAATAAAAAGAGCAGCTGGACGAACGTTTTCCCTACGTTGCTCACTGCCAGGAACTGATGAAGTTGATGATAATTCTGTGGTAGCTACGTTTAGGGTTTAGGGTTTATATTTCAGGGTTTATGGTTTTGGGTAGTCAATATGCTGTGGATGTTCACTGAGAGAGACATGGAGATGTTCTTGATACTTTTGAGTCCATCCTTGAAAGGGGGGGGGCACAGTAAGTACACAGGGTGGTCCTCACAGGGTGGCCCTACCTTAGGGAAGAGGCTCTTGGTTGTCATGTTAGCAGTGGCTGACATCTTTTTTATTGTATATTGTCAAATGAGGATACAATTGACGGATGCTTGGCTATGTCTGTTGAATGGTAGACAACATTATGGCTGAGCTTTTTGCTTTCCTTCCGGAAATGTGACAAAATCTTGACAAAAGCAATTACCTTCACAACGTTTATTGTGGAGTTTCCTCTTCATAGATATATATTTTTCTTGCAAAATATGTAGTTTGAAAGGATTTTACTAAAGGATGGATTGAGGAGTTAGAGTAGGAGCAACCCAGGTTCATAATTTGTTTGTTTAGACTATTTTATGGAATAGCTTGGTTTCTGTTGCAGGTTACTACAGATCCTATCAATTTTGCAGATACACACAAGACAGCAGAGCGCTTGTGTATTGAATGTGTAGTGGCAGTTGAGGGACTGTGCACCTTCATCCAAAAGAGGTTGTCAATGCATGAATGGCCACTGGATTGGTTGAGGTAATCTTGTAACTGATGTATTTTTCTGCATGGAATCATTTGACTTCCATGACAGTTCTCTTAATTAGTCTCAAAGCCAAAGACTACCAGCTCACTTCTATATGTGGTCTGTTAGGACTTAAATTGAAGGTTGTGGAGGTTTGCATACATTCAGGGTCAGTCTTCTGCCAATGTTGCCAATCGTAGGGTTTAGTCAACATGTACTGATGGAATAGTTGCCAGAGGAGGCCATGACATGCTTTTCAGGGAGGATTCTGACACTGGAGAAGAATTTAGGTGGTAACATGAGTGGATGTGTGTATAGGTTGTTGCAGAGAGCATTAAGGTGTTAAATCAAGTGTGTGTGGCTCTGCCGTTCTTGGTGACTACCCACTGAAGAAGTTTGCCTCAGATTCCTCTTGATTTTGAGCATCTTCTCATGTTGTGCTTGCTGTTTCCTTCTTCACATCAGATGAAATGAAAACCTGAAGAAAGGATATGGACACATGAATGGGTTGTAGATGTTTGGTGGGAATGACAGGTATTGCCACCTTCACCTTCAGTGGCCCCAGATGAGCACAAATTTACGGCTCCACCATTCAATGATTAGGCTCATTCAAAGATATCTGGAAGATGTCCTTTACTTTGTTCAGGTCTGTTTGTAGTTGAGGGCACAGAGACCTGTTTTCATTTTTGTTGCTCTTGTGGTTCAAAGCATATGTTATACTTGCTGTCAAATAGAACTGAAGGGTGCTTGCTTCTTCCTCAGATTGAGACTCCCATTCTGACAAGGTCAACACCAGAAGGTGCTCATGATTATCTTGTTCCATCTCATGTTCAGGTGCTGCCCAGCTGCCTGTAGTGCTGTTGTTTTTCTCTTAAGATCATCAAAAGAGTCCCATTATAAGTTCTCTTATTCACCTTGTTTTGGGTGGACAGAGGACAGTCCTCTTGTGTCCTCTTGACTTCATTGCATCACCTGCAGATGTCCTTGTCTCTGTGGGTTTCATGCTGATATGCACTTCAGTCAAGCATGAGGACTCTAGCTCATGGGACTTCTGACAATGGAAGAGCATTCCTGCTGTTTTTCAGGCAGGGGACTTCTATCCATTGCCCCAAAGTCCTCAGCTGTTTAAGCAGGTGCTTATGGTGTCAGGTTTTGGCAGATACTACCAACTGGCACAGTTCTGCTTACTTCAGCTTGAGAGAGTAACTTCACTGGAAAGATCAGGTCAATAGAGGGTACAGAGAAATCCACAAGTATATTGCAACGTGGAAGATTATCAATCAGCTATCAGGCATGATCAATGTCACTGGAGTTCTGTATGAATACCAATGCAAATGTGTTAGATTCTTCTTCCCACATTTAAATTGAAAGTGCCTGCTTATGTAGTTTTGGGTGTGTAATCATGCAGATGTTTTACGGATGAGGACTTGCGAGCAGACAGACAACCAGAGTTCACACAACTAGACATGGAGCTCTCTTTCACACCCCTGGAGGACATGCTGAAGCTTAATGAGGGTCTCATTAGACATGTATGCATCCGAACTTGCATATCCACACCCTCAACATGCAAATGACATATTTGGTCCTGCTGTCAGAAATATCCATATCATTCATCACAGAGGTATTTCACAATAATGAGTTGGAAATAAGACATTGATGTGGGTGTATGAATTGGACTTTTGTATTAGCAATGTCTCTTGGGTGCCAGCCAACATCACAACTGGGTCTTTCCCATAGCTTCCAGAAATGCAACAGAAACTCAGGATGGAGATGTCTGTAGCATATTACTTGAAATGTTGAACTGGTGTCTTTTTCTTATCTACACTCACTGTTGGGAGCTGATGAAGTCGGTTAGTAGTCATGGCAGCTTCATCACTGCTACCAGTGATGAAGGCACTTTGTGATGGTCTGACACTTTGTGAGTGATCTCATGAGGTTGAGACGACACTCATTGTAATATTATCTTCGAAGTAGTGTTGTAGAGAAAATTCTCTGCAATCTCATAGATATTGGGATGTATGAAATGATGTTGGCACGTTTTGGTTCAGACAAGCCAGATCTGCACTATGGCTAAACGCTTACTGAGGTAGATTGTGACCTCTAGAACACTTCTACTCAACAATTGGGTCCAGATGTTTTGTCAGCTGAAGATGATGAACTGTGACTTTTTCTGTTTTAATGTGAGGAAGGTGAAGAATGGGGTGGCCGACCGATGTTATCTCCCCAAAAAAAACTTCAGTAATTCTTAGAAAACCACTAGGTGGCTGCCTAGTGTTATTCCTTCTTAAGGAAGGCAAACAATAGTGCGGCCACCCAATGTTAATCCTTGAATAAAATAAAATAAAAATTTGTAATTTCTTAGAAAACCACTGGATTTAAAAAAAAAATTAAAACTGAACAAACTAAAATAGAGTAATCTTGCAAAAAATAAACTTTTGTAAGTTTTTAAAAACTAGGATGTGACCGCCCAGTACTATTCTTCTTAGAGGAAGGCATTATTCCTTCTCAGAAAACCATGGATTTAAAAAAAAAATTGAAACTGAACAAACTAAAATAGAGTAGGGGCCATTGAAAACATATGAAAAAAAACTAAACCGTTTTCCGTTCAAAAATTTCCTCTTTTACAAAACATCTTCTGAAAAAACATTTTGAGGTAGATGGTTTTTCCATAGCATATGGTCCTTTAAATTGATCTCCTATTTGTATTTCATTGAAAAAATGTTAGGAGAAAAATAAAATTCCCTAAGTCAATAAAACTAGCTAGTTGCCATACTACTTAAAAAAGAGTTATGAACATTTTTTAGAATGAAAGAGAGGTGCAAGGTGTACTAGAACACTTATATTTATATTGTTGATGAAATTTGAACTTTGGCAAATGATATGGAATAAACAATAGAAAAAGGAAGTAAGAAGAGAATCAGATTTCTGAAGGAGAAAACAAAACACAATTTCTCCCTTCACTTTCCAACCCTACAACTTCCTTATATTTTATCCATTTTGAGCTATTTAAAAAGCTCTAGGTGCATGAATTGAAGTTTTAAAAACTTATTGGACTGTCGTGCAGAATAGAGCAATGTCCCAAAACTTGAAAGGTCCAAAATATAAAGAATTTTAACTACTATAGAAAAATGTTAAAATTTTACTAGAAGATTTATCCTCTTCATTTCCATAGGGTGTATCTTTGTCATTTTTTTTTTGAATTGATTGCAATAGGTGGAATGTTACAACATCTTTATTTTGCAAAACTAATGGTCACCATTTTAAACTTGGGTTAATATCCCTTCATAAAGGTATGTGTACCTATTGAACTATATTTGTTGGGTACCTATTGTGATAACTATGAATTAGTTATAACATGGGCTTCAATTTTTATTTTTGGGTGTAATGGCCTTTTTGCTTGATGCAAAGCAATTTTTTTGACACATTGGATACAAATACTCCTGCACATAAAAAGCTTCTGTACATTGAATTGTGTGTGTTAGAATGTATGTTCAATATCATGGTGAGTATTTGATCACAAATAGAATATTTATTGTTTTAGATCATAGATATTCTATTTTTTCCCCACTTGGCCCCTACAAAAGGAAAAAAAAAGAAAATCTAAAAGTGATAGTGCTACCTAACTATGTCAGGTAGATGCTCGTGAATGGTTCAGTACATAGCTAACCACCATGGTTAGTTGTGGGACAGGAATACAATGAAACTGTGTTTTCTTGTCCACATACATCGTATTCTGTCCACATGCATACCATCCATCTGGCATGGTACGCGGGTGGGTGCTGGTCCACTTTGGCCCAACAAAGTGGATCAAGTCATCTGGGTATTTTTTCCTCATCTACTTGTTTTCATTAGAGTTGTGAATAGTATTGACATGTTCGGATTTTAAAAAGGGTTTATTATGATTAGGAGCATTTCAATATTGAAAATGGAGAGCAATGTGGTATCTCCAAATTTCAAAATTGAAATGCTCCTAATTACAATTTTGCTTCCCAAATAATGTCAATGTAAATTCAGAAATGGTGAATACTATATATCTGGGAATGCCACTCCCAATACATGTTATTGAATGTAATCTGCCTTGGCCACCTATTTCTGACCACTAGTTTCACAATTCTGAGAATTAAAAATCAAAAAATAAGAAGGAAAATTTCCACATAAAAACAGAGAAAATAGTGAGCCTGATTATGGAATATAATAGTAGCCACGGAAAGGCCATAATAGTTAGCCAAAGCAGGTTACTTAAAAATACTATACTACAATATAACAACACCCTTTGGACCCTGGGAACATACCGCACTGGGCCCATTCCAGCTTGGAACGTGGCAAGCCCAGTAGGGGACAGATGTTTCTTGAGGTGGTAACAGGTTCCGAGTGCTTTACAAATAGAACAGTAGTCTGATTGGCTGGCCAAAGCCAAGTGCCTCAAAATAACATTAAGGTCTGGGGTGGAAGATAATGTCATTTTCTTTCATCACATTCTATGACATAATCCTCAGATGATGATTGTACACTCAAAATATTGACCAAAATGCGTATGAACATGTGTTTAAATTTTTTTTGTTGAATCTGCCACACCAGACTATAATGTCTTGGAATGGGCCCAGCCTTGGCCATTATGTTGGGTGCGTTGCTTAGCTCGCTCTCAGGGACTCTACAGAATTCCAAAAAGGCCCTGCATGTGAGGAAGGTAAAAATGAGAGTTTTGGCTTGGGCCTGGGGAAAAATCAGAAAAGATTCCCTAGCCTGGGGTCCCTAGACATTTTTTGTATCCTCTCAGTGTCTTGTCCTGAGCCCTGGGCCATTTGGTCTTGGGCCCATAGCTACCTAGGGTTATTGGGAACACATGTTGGGAACAAGTGTACAAAATTAATCAGTATTTTTAACATCAGCATATATTACATCCAAAAAGGTCATCCGTGAAGGCATGATTTATTATGAATTTGGCTTAGGCTTGGGGTAAGCACCAAGATATTCTCTTGACTTAAAGTCCTTGGGCATGTCCTAAGTAGGGCCCTAGATTATCATGTCCAAGACTCCAAGTAGCCACAGGTCCTTTTGTGTGAGCCCCAAGCCACCATGTCCTAAACCCTAGGCTGCTATGTCCCAATTCCAGGCAGCCTAGGATCATTCTATCTTGCCACCATATATGTGCCACCATTTCTTAAACCTTGGGCCATCTTGTCTTGGCCCCTAGGTAACCTAAGGTCCATTCCATTTTGTCATGTTGGTTCATACGATTGTGTTTTGGGCCCCAAACCACTGTGTTGTGACCCTTCGGCAACTGATAATTATTTGTCATAGGCCCTGGACGATTCTGTCTTTGGCCCCAAGCAACCTAAGGTCCCTTTATCATGGCCCCCAGGCAACCTTTTCTTGGGTGTAGGCATTGTAGGGTCAACTATGGTCATGGGCCCAAGGCCACATTGTTTCGGCCCCCAAGCCACTTCTTGTCATGGGTCTCAAGCACAACTAGTGACAAAGATGCAAAGAATTTTTTTAAAAGTTGGCTTGTGGGTTCGGGAGAAAGGGCCTAGGGATGAATTTTAAAAAGTTTTAAGAAATTGAGGCTGCTACTTCCTTTTCTTGAAAGAGCCCAAAAATCACATGGGATGGAATGAATTTTGTAAAATTACATTTTATAAGTATAGCAAAAATGCATAATGCCCAAAGAGTGAGGTTTTGGAAGGAAGTGCCCACCCAAGGTGGAGCTCAGAGGCATTTACTTTCAGAATCTCATCACTCCCAAGGTGATATTTAGAAGAAAAAACAATGCAACTTTTTTTTAAAAAATGTATTTAGGCCAATACATAGAAATTTTGAACACTTTTATCATATTGCTTGGCCTCAAATTATTAATAAAACAATGAGTTTTGAAAGGGCAAGAATTTCCTGTAACAGTTTTTTAGGCCAAGAAGTTGCAACCAATTTTCATTACTTCATTATTTCGCATTATTATCATTAAAAAAAATTGAGAGAGGAAAAATAAAGATGGGACAAAAATGGAAAGAGATGAAATGAAGAAGGAAAGAAAATAGGGGAAAGACCAAGTAAGGCTATTGAAAGACCAGATCTTTCAATCTTATTTCATTTAAGCATAGAATTTCATTTTATTGGGAGGTGCATACATGAGGCGTTGGACAACCCGGACAAGCAGCTTAGGGCTGAGATTGAACCCCAGTACAACCAACAGTTGGAGACCCATGACAAGAAGTGGCTTGGGGGCCGAGGCAATGTGGCTTTGGGCCCATGACAACAGTTGACCCTAGGATGCCTGGATCCAAGAAAGGGTGGCCCAAGGGCCATGATAAAGGGACCTTAGGCTGCTTAGGACCCAAGACATGGTGGCCTAGAGCCTATGACAAATAATCATTGACTGTCAAAGGATCAAGACATAGTGATTTAGGACCCAACAGATGGTTGCATGGGCCCACATGGCAAAATGACATGGCCCATTTCCTAAACCCCGAGGCATCTTGTTTTGGCCCTTTGGGTAACCTAGGGTCCTAGGATAGAATGATCCTAGACTTCTTGGAATTGAGACATAACAGCCTAGGGTCTAGGACAAGGTGGCTTGGGGCTTGCACAAAATGACCCTTGGTTACTTGGGATCTTGGACATGATAGCATGACGCCCTACTTAAAACACGCCCAAGGAGTCGAAGCCAAGAGGATATTTTGGTGCCTAAGCCAGATTCATAATAAATCATGCTTTCATCAATAGCCTTTTTGGATGTAATATATGCTGATGTAAAAAATATTGATTAACTTTATACACTCGTTCCTAACATGTGTTCTGAATAAACTTAGGTAGCTAAACGCCCAAGACGAAATGCCTCAAGGCTCTAGACAAGACACGGAGAGCATACAAAATATGTCCAGGGACCCCAGGTCAGGGAATCTTTTCTGATTTTCCCCAAGGCCCAAACCAAAACTTTCATTTTTACCTTCCTCAGATGCATGGCTTTTTCGGAATTCCCTAGGGCTCACCTAGCTCTGTACCCAACATAGCAGTCAGGGGCTTGAGTCAGGCCTTGAATTTGAAGCCTTTAATGGCAACTAGCCCCTCCAGCGAGGACAAAAAATTATGGGAACCTAAAGACATGTGAATGGCAAAATTTTGTGAAATCTTTCAATTTGAAGGGCAACTGTTTTCTTTAAATCACATAATGTGATAAAAATATCAGGAGATGTTGTTTGAGATGGAATATACTTTGATGTTTTATGTTTTAACATCCATTATCACTTGTGAGGCTTGCAACAATTCCTGGACTAGGAGCAAATATACTTTGTATGGAAAGATGTGAAAGAAAAGAGGGTCGTACAAGATGTAGATGTTAATTTTGTCTCCATTTCAAGCCTTTGGTGGTCTGATCAAATCATTCATAAATGTGATTACAATTGGTAAAATGTTTCAGCCAGAATCAAATGATATGCTTGAGCTGGATTGAACTTCAAGCAAGTGCTACCTGAGGTTGGATCTTACGTTTTGTCAACTAAACAAAGATTTTCACACAACACTAACACATGCATTCTCATGTTACACTCACAATGACCAAGTAGGTACCCATAAAACAACATTTAAGTTAAAATATGATTTTTCAAGTAAGAATGAAACATTTCAAATCTTGGAATTTGAATGTGAGAATCCTCACAAAGGAGTGGTAAGTTCAAAGGGATCCTGATCATGAGTTTTGAGAGTATCTCCTGTTACTCACCTATGATTCCCTCCATCCCCATTGGTGCAATCCCAAGTGTAAGTAGTTGGATTCACTAGTTAACCAATTAGAGGCTTAATGCATGCACTTATTTGATCATAACTTCACCCAAACCTATGTGAAAATTCCCCTTCAATAAAATAATCTGAAAGCTTTAAACCCCCCCACCCCCCCGCCCCCCCCCAATAAAATATTTAAATTTCCATCACCAACATCCATTTGAAATTTACCAGGAAATAAAAAGGTCATTTCTTGCTTACCCAACATTTAGTGAACATTATTTATAGAACAAAGTTCATGCTTCTTTTGTTTTGTTTTGGTGAAGGACAACCTTCTAAAGAGTGTTCAAATTGTGAAGGGCACTTTAATGGTCACTCTTTCAACGTGAAGGGTAGTTTCTAGAGCAGTCTTTTACATGTGAAGGACCAATGGGCCCTTCACATGTAAGCCATGGTCTTTACAGTTCCGTAATACATAACATATTATAACTTCACAAGAGACATGCCTTTAGAGCTCCACGTTTAAAAAAATTGAAAGGGTATCTACTATCTATGGTTATGTATCTTAATACAAACAGAAGTTGCAGAATTATCAAATACTAAAGAAATTGAAAAAAAAACCCTTGTTTTGTTTGTGAGACAAAAGGGCGGGGGGGGGGGAGCCAGAAAGCAACTTCTGCAAACCAAGAAAAAAACAAAAAAAAGCCAACAAATCAGTAAGTGAGCTGTCGTGCCTCGTGGATAAGTGTTGGAAAACTGCCACGCATGAGGCTCAGATTAGGATCTACTCATAAAGACATCCCAGTGGACGAGCTATTACGTGGACGGGAAAAAAGTACAAAGGACGAATCTATGAAGAAACTGTTTCAGACTTTGTAATATTGGTTACCCCCACCTACGACGTTCTCTCCGCAATCACTTCTTCGTAAATTCTGTAACTTAGCGTTCTCTGTCTCTCATTGGCGTAGCCGCACGGCGGGTGTTTTGGGAGAACCAGTGCGGCACGCGGCGACGATCTTCCACATCTTGTGCAGTGGAAAATTTCGCCTTCGGTTCTTTGCTGTTGAAAATCTGTAAGTACTAAATCTGCACGTCTTTTGCATAAGGAATTTTTTTGTTTT
>Ga0116230_10001123_pt1 | contig 24857 bp, 22 predicted proteins | sample S1TSphfallax_3_FD_88678 | JGI IMG/M metagenome (GOLD analysis project Ga0116230, IMG submission 88678) | Host-associated microbial communities from peat moss isolated from Minnesota, USA - S1T2_Fd - Sphagnum fallax MG | ecosystem: Host-associated > Plants > Peat moss > Unclassified | place... | reverse complement strand
GTTCTGATCACATCTTGGTTTTCTATAAGAGTCTCACCTGCAATACAATTGTTGTGATAAAACTTTCAGAATTGATTGCTAGTATTTTGGAGACACAAGGTGGGGTTGAGACTGAAACAACTTTGATTGCATCTGGAGAAATCCCAAGATCTTCTTGGGCAGTCTGCCTCAGCATCATAGCTAGTATTGAAGCTGTTGAGCCTCCTAAAGAATGCCCCACAAGTCGCAGCTCGTATCCCTGTCATCATATCTTCAGTGAACCTCAATCATTTTACAATCTCAAGGAAGACATGCTTCTGTGAAGAAGCATAGTGTACATATATTTTGCACATTAAATCAAACAAACAACCCTGGGCATTTGCCATTAAACTGCCAATACTGAAAACAACCCTGGAAAACACACCTCATGCTCTTGTAAGCATTTACGTAGAGTGGCAATCTCATGCTGCACAAACCACCGGGCACCTTCGACACTGCCATAATGCACACTCTCTCCATCCAAGATGGCAGCATGCTCACTGTGGGTTGCTAAATCTGTGATGAGGTCATGCATCGTATGTGTTCCCCGAATGCACATTATTACAAGCTTGTGGCGGGTATCCACAGCAATATAGTAACCTGGACGCATAACACTGGATGTGTCCTCAAACTTCACCACATTTCCCTGTTGAAGCATGCTAACTCGAGCTAGTCCTGCGGGACCCTTCATGTATGATCCCCGTGCTAGCTCCACATAGTAAATCAAGTCTCCCACCTGCCTTATCACACCAGTTTATCATTGGCACAGAGGAGTTGTAAAAACACCAGCAAATAGAAAATTTCCTCAAAAGATTGGGAAGTACTCAGAATTTTGCAATGAAAGAGCAACAACAAAACTCATGTAGATGACCAGGAAGGTAAAAGTACCAGATGGTCTGATGCGACTGGGTCACCAGCAAAAGTATCGCCAGCCATGTTAGAAGCATGACGAACAGAGAGGAGATAGAGACCAAGAGTGAGGTCAGAGATGCTCCATTTCTGCATACCCGATGTTGTCTTGAGGATGCTAGCAGCGATGTCTACCAGTGAACCAGGCCCTGGCCCTTTTTCTGTCATCAAACAATGATCCCCCATTATTACAATACAAAAATCCTTCAGTGACAGACTCTCTAATCACACGAGAAAATATGCAAAAAGTTCACACAAAGAGTTTTGGAGGAGATTGAAATGGCATGTATGCCTGCTGGTAATGCTCGTTTGTACAGTTTCAACGCTGGCTCTAACATATCTGTCAGCCATGCTATTTGGCCTCCTTGCTTCCTGTCCTTTTGCCCTCCCTCCATTTCCTCTTCAACTGGGCTCTTCTCCACTGGCAGCACCAGTTCTGCCACCAATTTTCATCATCAGTCCCTGTCCTTCTCATGGTACTCAACTTGTGCAAATCTGCACACTTTCTTTAAGAAGGTGTGCAGATTTGCATGTCATCTTAAAGCCAGGCCAGAAATTCTGTCTTTGTTCTTTCTACAAACAAAAGACCCACACATGGTGGCACAAGTGCAGAGCTCATACCCTGTTGACACCGGGTCTCCCTTATGGTATCAGCAGCATCCCTACCAGCATCCTGGACTCGTGTTGTGAAGGTACTCTCCTGCATCTGCTTCACTGTCCCCTGCTGCCACCTCTGCAGTCTCCTTACTGCTGCCACCAAGTTGCCCCCTGCAATAGCCGAGTCCCGACCTCATCCCCTTGCACAAAAGAACCATGCAAGCTAAATTTTTTTTGTCTCCCAGTCTCAGAGATACACTTTCGAATGTTTGAGCCACGGACCGCAGCAGACCTCACGGTCACATAAACACAGAGAATCTGTATGCGTGCGTGTGTGTCCCTCTCGACATTCTTGCGACTTCAAGCTCATGCAAGTAACTGGGACACAAAGTAGGGATCCAAGCAGACATCAAGTTTCAGAAACAAAATACAAGCAAGCATAACGACAAGGAGAAGGAGAGAAATTACTGGGGACGGGTGGGAGTCGATGACCAGGTGCCATCCTGAAACTCTCTTCTTCTTCTTCTTCTTCTTCTTCTTCTGCTGCTGCTGCAACTTTTTCAACCTTCAACTCCACCACACAATCTCATCGCCCAAAGAAGAACTATCCTTTGCAGAACAGAGAGATTTGCTTGTCCAGTTGCACCTCCGCGATTTCGAATGCTAGTCGATTTCTACAACAAGGGGTTCTGAAGAAGAAGAAGAAGCTTATATGCACTCAAGGAAGAAGAAAGCTCAAAGGAGTTGAAAATGGATGCTCAAGAAGAATAGGTTCATAGGACCACCTTCTCCTCAAGAGGGGTTTAAGGAAGAAGGAAAAAGGAATGATCTTTTTTACGGTTACGACCATATTTCATTGTACTCAAAAAAACAGAAAGAAAATCTCCTATGCACTCAAGGAAGAAGAAAGCTCGAAGGCGTTGAAAGTGGTTGCTCGAGGAAGAAGAGGTTCACCGGAGCTCCTCGTCCTCCTCAAGAGGGGTTTAAGGAAGAAGGTGAAAGCAGGGAATTTCGACGGTTAGAAGCATATGTAGGAGCATATCTCATTTGTACGGAAAAAAAGCAGAAAGAAAATCTCTTCTTCTCAGACACGAAATCTAACTGTTGGCAACGATCCTTGCACAGGTTAAAAGAACATGTTTTGAGAATTTTGCATCAAGCCGGACACAGGGAGAGAGAGAGAGAGGATTTTGTATTCTTCTTCTCCAAGTCTTGCTTTCGTTGTGTTACGGGGCAGCTCAACTTGGATCAGAATGCTTTCCAGTAATTTGCAGATTTTCTCATACTGCTGGCCAAGAAAACTGTTGCATCATGCAACGAAACTTCCTTTTTTGGGCTGGTAGATCCAAGACAAAGTGCTCTAGCATTTTCTTTGATAGCTCCAGAGAATTGCGCAATCAAAGATTATGAAGCATTCACATTGTGGCCATCTTTGCAATTGTCATTGTTGTTTGTAAGACTACACAATTATGCCAGCTCTGTAGCTGGTGCATGAGGGAATAGCAGCAGGCTTAGCATTCTGCATAGCTTTTGTTACATAGCAAGCTTCTTTCAGTTTATTGGAACCTCTTTCTGTATTCTATAGCATCAAGGTTGTACTGCTTACACCAGCATCATTCTGGCCATCTGGATTTGGATGCATAGAGGCACAGATTTGCTGACACACATGATATCTTTTGCGGTGATGCAAATTTTGACAAGAGCGGTCAACAGCTCTGGGGGCATGGGAGATTCATCTAACCACAACTTGTAATTCTTCACTTTCTTCATGAGCAAACACGAATTTCCACTTTTATGTTTCTAAATCTCCTTCCATTACAAAGACAATCCCAAGGGATGTGCTTTGATGATAACTGTCAAACCATTGGCAGGACAACTTCTGCATATAAATTGCCTCAACAAATCTGAAGATTGATTTTCTGCATGTGTGAGAAGTGGGAAGTCATTTGTATGCATGTCAGAAGTGCGTGTCCTGATTTGATAGGTAATCAAGTGGCTTGTTTTGCAGAGTGTCTTAGACCTTTATTGGAAGAAGCATGCTGCACCAAAAGAAGCAGATAATGCAAAAGTGCTTAGTGGATGCACTTATCAAAGACATTGCTTGCACCCTGGTGGTCAGGTCGGCATTCTCAATGCTCTTCACTTTTCCTTGCATCTCATCAGGACACACAAGACATTCATGTTTCAGGCAATGATCTCTGTGGACCAGTGTCCAGTCAATGTGAGTTGTTTTTGGAATCAAAGTATACCGCTTGAGAAGTTACCTGTCAGTCTCGCTTAGATTTGTGTACTCAAGACATTCTCAATTCTCTTTGATAGTTGCTATAGGCGGAAGATGTTTTTTCGCAACCTGACATTGGAGATGTGGCTGTGGATATACATGATCAATCTGATGTACACACAATCCTCATGTGTTTGTGTTCAACAGGAAAATATCACCCTCAACTTGAATCAGATCTGTCGCACATACACTAGACCTTCTTGCATTTTTACTTCTCCATGTGCAATAACATGAATACCTGATGGATACAGGCACAGCAGCTCCTCTGCACTCCGCATGCATCACTGCATCATCAACATCGCACAAAGTCTCAAAAACCCTACATAAAATGCTTCTTCCCCTTGGGGTCTAAACTCTTACCTGTTGCAGATACTAAAGTCTTTAAAGTGTTATGTTGAGAAGTGCTTTCCATTTCTTTTATGAAATGAGGACTTTGATTGTTTCTCACTACCTATGAAAATACTTTTTTGCTGCACAAATTTGTCTCAGTTTCTACATTATCGCCATGGAACTGAAATCCCACATATTTATATTCTGTGGGTGATCACTTGATGCAATTGTTATCCAGCAATGCAGATGGAGGAGGAGCATTGTGTGAAAGTGATATGAAAGCAACTCTCTTTGCTGATAACCATGTGCACTGCAACAATCACCAGTGTTAAAAAGCTTGAAAGACAACTTCCTGAGCTTCCTATTGATACAGTAATATCAAGATGATAATGGGATTTTATCCATAAATTGAAGGGCACTGTGAGAGCTTGAAAAATGACAGTGCAGTTTGGCAGATCTTACCTGAAATTTAGGGTAACACATGTCAACAGCCATCCTCTTGCCTGCTGCACAAAAGTATAACTACCTGATCATATGAGCAAGTTTGAGATACTCTGGACACAGAGATCAGTCAAGATAATCCACCATTTGCTACCAGTGAGGTAAGAAACCTTCTGCATTTTCATTTGCACATATCAAAAATGATGAACAATTTGAACAACAGTGTACCAAAAGGAAATATGGAGTTGTCCAGATGCTACAATCACACGGTGATGAGACCTCAAGCTTGACAGCTAGTTATGCCACTGCCACCTTATTGCTCTAGGTACAATGTGAGAAAGGTTTAGGGTGCAAGGAAAAAACAGTTCTACAACACAATGAGCACCTCATTACCTTCAATTACAAAACAAATAGGCCACTTTCAGGAGTTGTGTGTTCTAAATACACACTGCAATGCTTGTGTGTGTACACTACAGGTCATCATCTCTTGGCTCAGATGGTGTACGAGCCATGAAACGTTGTAAGAATTCCATACACATTTGGACCAAACCCTCCATGTCTTTGGGCCCCATCTGGAACACATCACGGAGAAGGTCTCCCTCCAACACTTCATGCTGTATTGCCATTACAAACGAGCGCAGTGCCCCCTGTTCGTCACCACCCCACCACAGACCATCTTTGACTGAGAAGAAGAAGCTCAAAGCACATCACATCCTCAAGCACATAAGTTTCCATCTCGATTCTTCCTTCCCTACCACAACTACAGTCTTCATACTAGTACATGCTTGGCTGCTCTTGCAGGATCATTCAATCCAGTACATCATAAGGTCCAGTGCAAACAACAATGATCTTAAGAGTATAATTTGCATGGCCCTTGACATGAGCAAAATTGAACATATGGCCATGTGAAAGAAAAGGGCGTAGATGTGTGAAACAAGATGTGCTGAATAGAGAGGAAAATCACATATGTAAATGAGCTTAATTTAGAGGGATTTCTGCTTACTTGAGCTTTGTTTGTCATGGAGCTGATTCCCACATTAGTAGAGGCAAACAAAAGAAAGGGAAGCAAAATATTACTACTCAGCAAGGAGAGTATGTGAGGAAGTTATTCCAGGTGCTTACAGATTGATCAAATACCGACAGCAAGTGTTGAAGAAGTCGTTTTGCAACAGCCAAAGCTCTTGAATAGTTTGATGCAATCCATTTCAGGCGTTCACTATCAGTCTTGAGCTTTGATACCTCCTCCATAATCACCGAAAGATCACCAAAATTGCCCATTGCTTGTGAAAGCTCCACACGTCTGGACAGTGACTGAGTGAAACAGTAATGTGCCAAGTAGTCCCAGCTAAATGATCCCACACTCATCCACCATTGCATGGTATTCCCCACTGTGGAGGCAATCCCTCTTGCTCTCTCAGCACCTGATTGATCAATCAATTAATTAATCAATCCCCAATCCTCTCTCTATCAACATAGCATCCCCCATGCAAAAGCTTCAAAGTGCTGCAGCCAGCAGCAGCAACAAGAAAGTGGAGAATCCTAAAAGAGCTTCCAAATCTTGATGGGAAGAATATCTGCATGTGACTCCTGAAAATCAAGTTCTTGTTGGAAATCATCAATCCAAAAGGGGGCAATTCCCAAGAGCTGCTTCACCAGTGCTGATGGGAAGGGGATGTCTGTGTGCAACTCTGGATGCACTCTGGATTGTCGTGAAACTACCTCTACAACGCACCAGGAGCTTCGAGAACTGATTACGATTTCCAAAAACTGAGGGAAAGAATGTTTTTTTGTTTTTTCTATGTACCTGCAAAGTCCCCTCGTGCAGATCTCCGCGACGCCACACTCTCGAACATCGATTGCAGTGTGGTGGAGAACGTCCGCAAGCTGCCTAGCACGGCTGCGGGAGTGCCCCATGCCCACGGTTGCTCGTCGACCGACCCCTCCCCTCCCATCATAGACACCAGCAGCAGCAGCAGCAGAAACAACGAGAGCGACCGTGCGTCTCTGGTGACCATTTGTGCTAAACTTCTTCTTCTTCCCCTTTGTAATCCAAAACCCTAGTAAGGGGAAAACTCTCGACAATTGGCGCAGCACCTGTTTGCCACGAAGAATATGTCTACGGGTGTATACCTTGCATTGGAGCTTCTTCTTCTTCTTCAGTGGGTCCCATTGTTAAACCTCTTTTCAACGATTTTCTGTCCAAAGATTTAATGTTTCTCAGAAACCTAGCTACCATGGAACATGCTTCCATGTCCATGCTTCTTTTATGTGTAAGAAACCTCAGATTCCTTCAACTTTTGTTTGCCTATTTCCATTCTTAACCTGCTCATGATTTCTGATCCAGCAGCTTCCATCTAGGGGTATGTACTAGTGATCCATATTTGAGTCAAGGGTGCAGGTTTTTATGCAAAGCTGAATCTGTTGAACAGTGATGTCAATGTTGTTGATGGAGATATGTGCATCATCAAGTTGCATATTCTCTCTGTAGACAAGCTTGTTAGAATAGTAGTATATCTCAACTGCACTAGGTTCTACTAAGTATCCACTATACAACCACCATCAGAAGCTGGTGACATCCGTTGGTGGTTGTTGCTACTATTTGTGATGAAGTTGAAGGTCTGACACTTTTTTGAGTGACTCTCATAAGTTTGGCCAATGTCTGTCAGATCTACTCTTTGCACATTCAGAGACTTGAACTAGATGTAGATACTGTGTGCTCTCAGCATTACCCATTTTTTGTTCTTTGCATCAACCAACCAATCGATCGCCCTTTTTGCAGGTGGGTGAAGAATTCAAACCCTAAAAATAGCTTTATGGAGTGAAGATTGAAGATACGAAATTCAGAAGAGGTAAAGTAATCCTATCTTATGTTCTCCATATGTACAGAAAAAGAGAAAGAAGGTAGGAGGTTGGAAAATCGCAAACCATGGGAGAGGCTATTGCAAAAACCAGGGAGTAAGAAATATTGTCCACAAACAATTGAGCAGGGAAAAGCACAACTAGGCTTGAGGTGTGAAACAGGCAACACAACAGGCTGAAAGGTTGGTGTTCAAAAGAAAGAAGCAAGCATGGAGATTGTTGCAAATGGGAGATGTGTAATTGAGGCAAAAAACTAAGAAATCTGGAGGTCATAGAGCTATGTAAAACAGGTTGAGCACAAGATCTGAAATCTGATGCCAATGTAGATGCAAACAATGAAGAGAAACTAAGATTGAACAGGAATGCATGTACACTGTGCAGACAGTTTTGCAGTGTGTTATATACATCCAGATGGAACAGGCCTGCACAAGGTTCTGGAAAGTGAAGGAGGTGGGCGTGTGAATCATCCATGGTTTAGCTCTGACTCCAAGAGCATTGTCTTCACCTCTGATGAGGCTGGTGTGTCTGTGGAGCCAATTTCTGTGCAAAATCAATTTCAGCCCTATAGTGATCTCTTTTTGTCCAAAGCAGATGGAACTGTGGTGCAACACCTGACACACAATGCTTATGAGAATGGCACACCAGCATGGGGATGTGCTTTCATTCCCCCACATGATCTTTCTGGAGAAGGGAAGAAGCTCAGTGGCCAGTTTGATGACAGCCATTTCTTGAAGACCAAGCCAAAACTTGTCGCACCTAAAAGAGTCTGTGGTCAGGTCTAAATCAGGTCTCATGCACTTTTGTTTAGATGATCTTGGAGTGTTGCTGTTGATGATGGATCCCTGGACTAGTGATGAGTATCTTGATTTTCATAGCACACATACTGAATTACATACTTCTCAATAGACTTAATCGCTCACTTTTACATGAACTCCTTTTTAAGGTGATCTTGGTTTCTGCTCTCTCAGCTTTATATCACTGTAAAACCATCCTCTCTTAGTTCTGATTCTTCCATGTACTCTTTTAAACTGTAATCTAAAACCCCTCCACCAAAGCTTCAGAGATGGGCTTTAAGTTTGGATTGTCATTTTAGTTAAGCTGATTAGGCGTTCTGCAGTTATTCACATTGCTCATCTGTATGATTCTACTATTATATCTCCTAGTTCAGTACTTTGCAGTGCTCTGTTACATGGAGAGATCTTGACAATGAACTGAACGCAAGCACTAGAGAACAGAGACTGATGACAAGAGAGCACCTGCTATATACAACCTCCTCCTGCTCATGGTACTTTTCCTGGGGAAGAGAACAGACCCAGTTTTGTACAATTGCAAATGAGCATCTAGATTCCTAACAAGGAAGGAAATTTTCAGCAGCTACTTATGGGCCCACCCATTTAGTGCTGATGATTGTGGAGAAACTTTCTGTGCTCTGTATTAAATTTGATTTCTAGATCCTTGCGCTGTGGAACTGGCAATTTGAATCCCAAATCATTATGGGGGTCATTTTCAAGCCTTCCGAATCTCCTTGCTGCAGAAAGATGACATCATCATCACAATCATCTTCATCTTCATTGTACTCATCTATAGGTGCAGCAGGAGAAGACTGGCATGAGTGTGCCTTCTTCCAGTTTTGTAACTAGATGTGTTTCTGCAGTTCCTGTCATAATGCAAATTTGTTTTCTCTCCACTGTAAGATCATGGGAGCAGAAACAAGGAGGGAGATCCTCAAGGGGTTTTTCCTTTCAATGTTGTACTCTTGGCAGGGTCAGAGCTCTCAAGGGCATATGCACAAACTGTGAAGCATGCCCTGTTGTTTCAAATGATTCTGCACTCAATATACACAAGCAAAGTCAACCATCCCGTGATGAGGATACCATGACAAATATGAACCTAGACCAAGACCACCAGAGGCAAGGCCTCCACTGCATCTCTGAAAATTGTGCTCCATCTATTCCATTCACAGATCCAATATCAAGATCTTCCAAGGAGAAAACTGAAGCCTCTGCTTTCTGCCAAAGAACTAAGCATGTCCTATTGTTTGGAATTCTGATGAGGATACATCAGGTTTTATGATCAACTTCCTTGATTATATTCTGCCAAGGTCTAATAGAATCTTTGCAGCAGACTGGGAAAGACATCATGGCAAGCTCAGCATATTTCCATCAAACTCCACAGAAGAAGACTTACAGCCCAAAAAAGGCAAGGATTGAATTTACAGGTAGAATAACTTGGACACTAAAGGGGAATGACATTGTTAGACTGTAGCAGGATCTTAGGTGCCCAAGATTGTGCACCAACTGGTATCAAATGGTTTGATGGTTATTCAGCATTCTGATAGAATTTGTATCGTATGTTTTTTAACCTATGTATATAGATCTCAAATCCTACTGAATGCCAGCTACATGAACTTCAAAGAATAGGAAGTGTGATCTGTGAAATCAGGAATTGTCATTTTTCAGCCTCCACCTGCTCTTCCTACTTTTCCGCTTGTTCAGTGCTGATCTCTTAGCTGAATCTCTAAGCTCCTCAGTGAAAGCTGTGGTGAAAGCTGCCTTCCTCACATAAGCATCTTCTTGGTGGTCATTCATATCAAGATCCTCTGGCATTGCTTCGCGTAAGCGTCTTCCTTCAGCCTGCAACTCGTGCATCAGATCCTCAGTTGTCTTTGCAGTAATGCCACGCACATAACCTTTGAATGGTGGGGGTGGGACCATTGCTGGTTGCACCACCTGCAATAAACCCCCTCACATCAATTGTGATCAATTGGCTTTCAACTTGTGTCTTCCTCATAGGCCTGATACATGATGACCAAGGCAGCAGCATGGCCACTGAAAAGCCCTCATGAAACACATAAGTTGCTCACTATTGAGGTTTACAACATAGAGATACTTTCATTTAAGCTTGTTGATCAAAATCACTCAGGTCAGTTAGGATGTTGAAATTGGTTGGAAGAATATGGAGGTTTCAGTTGTGTGACAGCAAAACTGCACACCTGCTGCAAGGATACGATTGATGCCACTCGGTTTGCATTGTCTTCTGGAGCAGGGCCACCATCTGAATCAACATATAAAGGTTGAACTTTCCAAGACCCTTCAAACTGCTTCATAAACCCTGGCTTTGCCAACTGAAACTTCACCTGGTAACACCAGGAATTGAGTAAGCAAAACACTGTTCACAATCACAGCTTGTTTGTGTGCAGATTATCACAGGCACCAGTGTAGAATGAGCAAAGATTATGAAGATTATTTGTTCATTGCACACAAGTGCAATGAAAAAAGGGTGTCCTGTCTCAGGATGCCTTGAGAAGTTTGATAACAAAACTGGTCAGATTGCACAACACTGGCCAGCAACTGGATGATGATACATAAAAGATATTAGGTTGAATGGAGTCCACCACTCACAGTGCGTGTTCGCCGATCCTGGTCCACCATAACACAGACACTGAGAGTGCCAGAGAAACACAAGAACCTCCAAATTGCTGCCTGGTCCACCTCCACTAGTTGGTGGTGACCATCATCTTCTATCACTCTCCGGCTTCTCACTTCCTGCAGGGTTTCAAACAGGGTAAGTCAGTCAGTCAGTCCCCTGTCCACCAAAAGCCTTCCAGGCCAAAAAAACCCATGGGATTCTTTCTACCACAACAATCCACTCAAGGTTTTGAAAAAAAACGTCAACAAAGATTGCAGTGATACTATCTGTGTGTTGCACCTGAGCACAGCTCAGGAGGTCCCCTACTTACTGTTGTCACAAATGACGCTTGCAGCAAGAACACGTGTAGTCTTCCAATTGAGACTATCTTCCAACTTGTAGGGGAAAAAAAGAAGTCACTATGAGCTCCAGGTGATCACCTGTATGTTCTTGAAAACACGTTTGTTTCCAGGATCTATGAGTATGTTGTAAACTGCATCAGGAGGAATTCCAATCTTGAACTCTGAATTGACTTGGCAGAAGGCCCCCTGTGGCACAGTAACCTGCAGTAGTCATAAACAAAAATACATTCACCATGAGAGCTATCACTTTCCATGGCCACAGAGATCCCCTTTCCCTTGGTGCCAGTGAATGAGTTGGAGCAGCCTCTTGACCAGAAAAAGCTGTGATGCATTTTGTATGCAGCAAGTGCTTCAAATGGATAACCCATTGACAGAAAACTTCATTCTAGTTGAGACTTTACACATACAGAAACGTAAAGGACTCATGTCCCTTTTGAACATTCTGATCTTCAGTAACATTACCACTGTCAGTAGTGAACACCAGAAGTTTAGCATTCAGGTTATGCCATGAGACACAAAACACATGGGAGTTTTTACCTGAATGATTGGGCTCTCATCAACCCATGAACTGTTGCGCCTCCATGCCTCCAGCTCCTTTTCAAGGGATCTCTGGCTTGGTGGCAGGATCTGGCTTGGAATGTCTTCTGGCTTCAATGGTGCTACTTTAGCATTGCCATCCACAAACATCCCGGGATGTTGCAATCCCTGATGGAACTTTATCACTGAGTGTTGCACTCCCTGTCAACAATTCCCCTCCCCCACACCAGATTGGAATTGTACATCAGCATCAAACTATTGTGAAGGAAAAACAAACTCCCTCTCCTGCACCAGTGGAATTGTCATCAGCATCAAACTATTGTGAAAGAAAAACTCTGACTTTTGACAGATTCTATTGTCTAACCATGAGTCTGACAACCCTCCATGCTGCTGCTGCTGCTTCTTTCTCCAGCTCAGTAACCAGATCATGGATGGCAACAGCAATTCTTCTTAGGTACCCATATGTTTTAGGGTTTAGGAGTTTGTAAAGAAAAACTATGATTGGACACTGTCTCTTTTGACACATTCTATTGTCTAACCATGAGTTTGACAACCCTTCGTGCTGCTGCTGCTGCTTCTTTATCCAGCTCAGTAACCAGATCATAGGTGGCAACAGCAATTCTTCTTAGGTACCCATATGTTCTAGGGTTTAGGAGTTTGTCAGTCCAATTCTGAGCATAAACCTTCTTCTTCCCTCAAGGCTGCAGATAGTTTTTCTTCCAGCAAGTCTGTGGACTCTTGGGGGGGGGAGAGAGAGCGAGAGAGATGCAAAGCAAAGAAATCAGAGAAAACACAAAGGAGATGGGGAGAGGAGTAGGGGAATTGCAGAATGCGCTTGAGCTGACCTGCAATGTCTCCTGCACTCTGTTGTGCATCCATGCTACTGCAGCTTTCCCTTTCTCCAGTCCATTGAATTTAATGCTGGCAATTGGTGATCTATCTTCTGCGCTTCTTCTTCTTTTTCCTTCTTCTGCCATTTCTGCGACTTGCTTGCGCGATTGCCAGCTGCTGTTGGAGCGTCGCCTTGTTGTTGCCGTTTCTTCTTCTCCTCCTTCTCTCTCACGCTACTCCCTACTCCTGTTATCCTCTCCTTACCTTGCAGTCCCTCTCTCTCTCTCTCGTGCTATTTACAGATGATCACAAACTGCCTTGAGTCTTCTCTTCTGTGGGCTGAAAAGCTTGGCCGGATTCCTGTCGATTATGGATTTCGGTTCTAGTTTACCGCGGGAGACAGCAGATCGATATCATCACAGCAGCGAAGCCATCGGAAAGATGGAGAAGAGGACGTCAGGTTCACACAACAACAGTCGGTGCAGATCGATCAACACACGGAAGGCAAAACAGGCGAAGAAGTTATGAGAGGAGGAGAGATCGTCGAAAGGAAAAGCCTACGAAGAACACCTACTGCAACAAGCTACGTGCAAACAACGACACTCAAAAAAGAGGCAACGCGCAGGAGGACGGATTCCCGGTCGAACAATCTTCTCTCTCTGGACGCGATCGAGAGATAAGCCGATCGACGACGCGCATCACAGACGCGATTGCAACAACAAACAATCAGAGGTTTGATTCCTCCTCCTCCTCATCGCTTCCTTGGAAAACAGATGTAGGAACACACTCTCAAGCATCATCAAGAATGCATTCGGATCTCCTGTCTTGCTTTAGGAAAGCTTCTGAGCAAAGCCGTGGTTGCCTCGAGCCATGCTGTTGGAAAATCAGCCTCCTCCTCCTCCTCCCACAGAGTAGTACTGGGGCCTTGTAATTGTAGAAGACAAATGAGGAAAGGAAGGAAGGAAGGAGAACCTGCAAGAAGACATACACATCTTCTTCATTCTTTTTCTGAATGGCTGCTGCTGCCGTTTGAAAGACATCTCCTTTGCTCCTTTCTCTTCTCAAGAAATTGACACCAAGGATTTGTTCCCCTGCAGGCATAATATTACTGCATGATGGACAGATACATGGTGGTGACAAGCTTCAGTTGCACAAGCTGTTGTTTTTTTTCTTCAGCTGATTTCCAGGTTTGTCCATGCCATTTTTCCATCCACAATTGCAATATTACTTGCTTGGTTTTTCTTATGTGGAATGTGCAATTGTTTCTGTCTCTGTTATCTGATGCACTGTTGTCAGGATACAAATTGCACCATCACCTTGATCCTGAGAGAACTCATGGTGTCTGCAAATCCAAATGTGAAGTGCATGGTGCAGACATGAATGCAGTGCAATTTTTGCATGTTCTATGAATATTGTGCATATATATGCCATCTTCTTCTCAGAGGCACAATGTGTCTTGATCAGGATCAAAAAGAGCACAAAGATGTGAACAAAACCCTGGTGTGGCACCTCTTTTGTGCAGCTTACCCAAGTACATATCTTGCTTGGTTGAGATCCAAGAATGAAGCTTACTGTCACAAGCTTGCTGCAGCAGCTTGGACGAGGATATCATTGAGCAGCTGCTCAAGAACAAGAGCAGAGGTTTCTGTAGAAGAAGAGCTGCTTGACCAGTTAAGATGATTTCTTACATGGGATCCTGTTCTCTAGCTTGGTCAAGGCACAAAGAGGCTGCATTGTTGCTTTCTCAATGTCTGATGCCTTCTCTTCTTATGCCTTGTCATGTTTCAATTTGCTATTATTGTAAGAGGTGATGCAGATATGGATACAAATTATGATGCAGATTCCTGCTTGCAATTCTGTATGCAAACATCATTGTGAAGTAAGTGTCTGATATGCTGCAGCTCTAGAGATTATGAGTGTCATGGAAGAAGACAAAGGAAGAAATGTGAACTTCAGAAGGGGAAGGGTAAAGAAAATCTGCTCCTGGCAGCTTGTTGACATGTTGCTGAAGACACCAAGGCTTCAATGCGCAGCCTTAACAGCAGAGAATGAAGTGGGTCTTAGCCTGGGATTCTGCTGTGTTGCTGTGATAGCAGGCTGGGATGATGAAGCTTTGCTGCTTTGTCTGGAGTCACCTTTGTGAACAATCAAAGGAGTTACAGTGCAAGTGACCCCAGAACCTTTGTGCTATGAGAGGATGGGCCTTCACACTCCTGAACAAGCGATCACTCTGAGTGCCACAAGAAGGTAAAGATCCCATTTATTTTCTTTATGTAGAGCAGAAGCAGAAATGGATTCCTCTGAGAAGAGGGAGGAGAAAGATATCAGTCTGAAGATGCACCTTTAAATGCTGGAAGTAATAAGAGTAATGCATGCAACTGATGAATCTGGGTCCCTGACATCAGACCATGAAGCTCAAAATGGTGAGACTAATTGCAGTTTTGTGTCATGTGCAATGTTTTGCAAGTTTTGTGTATCATGTGAGCAGTACAGAGCTTTCCTTTGTTGGAACTCTACTGTTCACCAAATGTCAATTGCAAGCTCCAAATCAAAATCTCAAAGTTGACTCTCAATGTTGCTGGATTCTTCTTCCATTTGGAGAATGCAGCTGATTGAATCACCTGGTGTTATGCTCTTGAGGTTTATTTTCAGGCACTGAAGAAAGAACCATTGAATTCTTTATTCTTGACAGGGGATGATGGTAGGAATCTGGTTTGGACACTGTCAACCTCATGTTCCACTGCCTCTGTAATGTTCAAGTGCCATTTTCTCTGAAGAGAATGCTGTGCAGTACTGGATGCTGGCTTTTAAGCTCAAAGCCAGATCTGGATTAGTTTTTCTCTGCCCAATTGCTGTAGATTCTGGACAAGAGCTATTCCAATTGCAGCCAGAGATGTTGAAACCTGATAGGCATCCACAATGATCTCAGTGGTTCAGGAAATACTATTGAGTTACAAGAGGATGATGTTCTTGGAGAGTCTCCTACAGGAGTATTGGAGAAGACATGTCCACACAGGCATGAAATCAGTAGAAATCCAAAGGGCCAAGATGTGCAGGAGTGCAGCATACATGAGGTCTGCTTAGTCACTTGCAGCAATTGCAAGAGGACCTCATGTCTGGTAAAAAGTTTGTAGAACTAATGGCAGTTTTCTTGTGTCTGTTTGATTGTCATTCATTTTGTTGTCACAGGTTTCTTAACTGCCTTCCACCTCTCAACAAGCTTTTACTATCTTAGATCTTGGTACTCTCACTCAGACATGTCCTCTCATAAAGGTTTAAGTGGGCATGAGTCTCTTGCCAAAAGGCTGCTTTTTGTGAACTCCCTCCCTCCCACATCAGAAAAGAGGCAATAGACAAAAGCAGTTTCCAGGATATGGAGATAACTGAGCTGCCTGTTGTGGCTACAGGTGTCCTTGAAGATATGTTTGGAGCCTTCTACAATGAGTTGTGGTCACAGGTATTCAAATTGTATGACTATGGAAGAAGATAAAATTTTGTGAATGAGCTGTCCACATGCTACTGGAGGTTCATTCTGTATCCACAGTAGAATCGACAAATGCCCCACTTTTCTGGAAATTTCATTGGAACAAGATCTGTAGTGTGCATTGTTTCTCAAACAACAATAATATTTGGCAGTTTTTGCAGAAATTGTTTGCAATCTGTGCTTCAGAAGTGTGGCCTGCACTGCCTGAAATGCTGATAGGCTCTCTGGTATGCATGCAGAAACTTCCCTTTCTAGCCATTTGACTTGTTCATAAGGAGCCTCATCTTGTTTCATAGGATTTCATTCTTAGGGGATGATCATTGCTTAATTTGCCACCATAACAGGAGGTCTAATTTGTGCTGTGGAGGCAAACAGGAGTAACAGTTTCTTTTGGCAAATTTTTTTTGCAGAGGCACTTGCACAAAGCAGTTCCACAATGAATGGCTCCTTTGGAATACAATCCAGCTGTTGTTTCCCAAAGAAGCCTCTAACTGAATCAAAGAACAGAAAAGCAGAGCAACAGACAAGAAGAAGTTTCCAGAAACTGCTGCTGCAAAGCCACTTGTTAAAAACATACATGTACCATCAGCAGCTAATGAGTGGGTAGTCATGGCACAGCTTGTCACTGCTATTGTGGTGAAGGTGATGGTCTGACACCTGTGAGCGACTTTCACAAGCTTATGACTGCACTGATTGTTTTGTTGTTGTGGAGATTTCTCTGCAGTCTCAAAGATATGTCAACAGCATACAGCAGGCACATCACACAGGCATTGTAAGAAGAACATTGTGATCCATTCCATGGAGCCAATTGCCAACATCAAACAGTAACAGGCTGGATAGTGCAAGGCCAATCAGTAGGAATGGGTCATTTCAATGGGCTTCTAAACTTCTGTGGTTCTTAGAAACTGCAGCTAGATTACTATATACAACAAGCCGGGCCCATCAGCTTCAAACTTTTTACAGAAGAAAAGATCAGGATCTCTTGTGCACCCAATGATAGAAGAACTTAATCTTGATATGGGAGAGTGGCAACAGAGGCCTGATTAAATACTATTCAGCACTAATAGACTAAACTTAGCACTAGTAGACTAACCAATCAAACTTAAGAGGCTGTCCACCCAAACTAGCCTAAACTAACCTGAAACAATGTGCTAACTAATTGATTTGGCACCCACTGTCAGAGTGCAATGGTGCCCTTTTGGTCTGTCACCCATTGTTGCTGTTCAGCAATGCCTCTTCAATAGTTGAGACAGTCATACAAATTAAAACAGAAGCTACCTGATTTACTATGGTGGTTGAGATAGAAAATCTGAGAGTGAAATGTCAACATCAGCTCCAGAGTACTAAACAACAAGGTGGTGGTTGCACTTGACACAGGAGGCAAGCTGCTCGAAGTAGACAGGAACAGAAGGATGCAGCTTTGGCACCAATACTGCAGGAGTTCTTTATACGGTAAGTGCTCCATGAAGCTGAAGATGTGTAATTCTTCTACTACTACTATGCTTTTCTCTGTTGTGCATGTTGTAAGTTGGTAAAGAAAGGATGAGGCATTTTTGGAAGAGAAACATAATACCACAGATAGAAAAACTGGGTTTGTAGCTTCATTGAAGAGGAAACAGCTTGTGATTAGAATTCCTTCTTGGTTATTTCTTCACAAGACTTGAAAACACCAAAGAATTTCGCATATGTAACAACTTCATGTCCCTGATTGACTTTGCCCAAAAATTTCTAAAAAGCCATATGTACCATTAGCTGCAAAATGTTCCACACATTGAGATCTTCACAAAACACAATCTCCATGTTGTCATCCATACCAAATGCAGCTTATGCCAAACACATCTTAAAATCTTCACACCATCAACACCCACAGTGACCCTTCCCAAGTTTGACCGAGACCTGTTTTCCCCCTTAGTTTTTGTTTCTTTATGCATGATCCATCAATGCCCAAGCTTGCAAGTGTCTCCCTTTTCTAGCTGCATACACCTTATGGATTCCCTAACTAGTAATTCCATCTTTGCATTGTGTATGAATGTATAGTCCTCATCAAAATTTGCTTCATTTGATTGTGCAAAATTTCTAGTTGATTACTTGATCTTAAGTGAGGGTTTTTCTTCAATGATATTATATATGGTAAAACACAGTACTAGATTGGACACTCTGTATCATGTATGTTGAACTAACATACTACAATTGCAATTTCTAGCTTATGACATGTTTTGAAGACATCTTCATTGACACATTAGTTTCTAAAAACCCCTATAAACATGATCAAATAGTCTGTATGTTGTGTCCCCTTTGGAAATCATGCTATAAGTTTCTATATAGTTTTTGGGTTCATCATAATATGGGGCTACATGGTAAGTATGTAAGAAACAATTTGGATCTATTATTAACTGTGAGTATCTTAGCCAAGGTGTGTGTCGTTTTCATGTAAAGTGTCAACATACAATATAATTGTATTGGTGATGATTGGAAAATTTTACAGGAGCAACGAGAGGCTGGATGGGAGGCTGGATGGTACAAATGTTCCATTAGTTCATGGATCCTGAAAGTACACATATCACTAGTCAAATTCCCAAAGCCAAGTCTAAACTAGTTTGATATGTGTAGGATAGAGCCCAAAGCCGGTGGGGGAGTGATTCCCAAAATAAGGGGCCTAGGATGAGGTGGTAGCTGAGTCTGGCCCTGCATTCTGAGAATGTCCCCCACCTCTTGGCTTAACCCACCTGTCAAATTCCCAAAGCCAAATCTAAACTAGTTTGATATGTGAGTAAATCCCAAGTGGGGCATTCCCAAAACAAGGGGCCTAGGATGAGGTGGTAGCTGAGTTAGCCCTGCATTTGGAGAATGTCCATCACCTGTAGGCTTTACCCATAGTAAAGGATGAGGCTAACAAGCCATGAACATGAACCTCAACATGTGTAGATCAGCACAAGGCATAGGAGGGGGAAGGTTTTTATGCCTACTCCTTGAGAGTGAGAAGGATCTTATGCCTACTTATAGGTGTAAGGTTCGTCTCACACTTAAGGAGTAGATGCAAGGTCCTTACTCTTTTCTAGAAGGGATAGTCATGAATATAGGGTGCCCTCCAAATATATTAAGACATTTCTTCAATTGTATTATGGACGTGTAGCTTTGCACTTTGAATTTTGCACCATACGTGAATTCCCAATTTTCATTCAAATCCATGCAAAGATATTCGTATAAAATTTCCAAATGAAAGTCACAATTTCTCTCCAGAGAATTTTCTGTGAACACAAGGACCACACCCTAGCAACAGCTTGTTCATGAAAGCTAACTTGTGAACCGCATTAGGGTAACAAGAAGTTACTTTCCAAGTTGAGACTTCACCTGCTCTGGAATTGTGGAGGTGGGTAGGTATTGTCTGGCCTTTGCAAATTCACTACAGAGAATTTTCTCCAAGACTTGAATAATGATTTTATTATTCTGTTTTCTCAGAATGCCCTGGACAAAGGATCTTCAAGGATCTTGTGATGCCATGACCTTTGTTGAGTCATTTTTTCACTATCATGGAAAGGCTTTTGATGATATTTGCTGTTGGTAGTTTGCTTAATTTGCTCAATATATTTGTCTGCACCTACCGTTGGGGGGGGGGAGGAGCTGATGAAGTCAGTGGGTAGTCATGGCAGCTTGTCATTACTACTTGTGACAATGGTCTGCCACTGTGTGAGTGACTCTCTCTTGTAAGGTTATGATTGCACTCATTGTTATATTACCTTGGAATTGTTGTTGCCGAGAATTCTCTGCTATTTCTTAGATATAGCTGAACTCAGTCTGTTCCAACTACTGATCAGTGTTCTGTTCTATGCCACCAGTATTTCACCAAAATCTTGATAGGTAACCGATTTAGAACAGTCGATTTTATGAGCACTTACATCCTTTTGTAAACTGATGTTTTTGTCGTTTTATTCCTAGACAATTCTGATCAGGAACATTGTGAACTTATGATTAACCAGGTCTTGGTTGATTGTTTGTGTTTCAATGTTTAGCATGCCCTTTATCGTAGGAATCCCATATGCATTTTCAAGCACTGCTATGAAGAATGTGAATTAAGAAAACCTGAAACTTCAAATGCAATTAATTCTCAAGATGTTTCATCTCTACTGAGTTGAGCTCATTGTGCTTTTTGCATTGACTGGATGTAGATGGCGACTGAGTTTACAGTGTACAAGAAAAGGGTCTGCAATCTAGGATGTTAGACCCAATTTTCTTCCCTTACTAGTAAAGGTTAGCCTGGCTAGATGGAAAATGATTACTCACATAGAAGACATGGAGTTTAGTGGAGAACATTCTCCAGTAGAAAAAAAATGAGCTCACCAATTTTGTACACCAATTTGTGCTGAAAGTCTGTCCCCAGGGTTTTGAGATCTGTTTACATAGCATTTTTTTTAATCTGTTGACTTGAATAAGTGTGGCCTTTGTGGGTATTTCTACAGAAAATGCCAGTGTTGTGTGGCAATGAGTTTTTGGAAAAAAAAATTCGAAGAATTTGAGATTTTTCTTTTAATTAAAAAAAGATCACAAGATTTCTATACATGGTTTTAGGTAGGTACCAAAAAATATAAGGATGTTTTTATTTTTGTTCCTTTCATATTTTGTTAATAGCCAAATTTGGCTAAATTGGCTTATGGTTGATTGAGAGCTTGGCTACAACGTCAGAAAATTGAAAAAAGAAAACACTGGGCACCCAGAAGTGTATATGTGAGGGTTTGCCAAACCACATCTTTGGCACTCCTCAAGGCATTTGTAAGGGGGACAAATATGGCCTTCTTACTCCTCCTCATCCAATGTATTTTTCTATTCTTCATTCTCCAAGTTTGAAGTAGTCTACCTATTTCACAATCCCTATTATGGAATTCAACTGATGTACTGGAAATCAGAGTGCCAATGAGTGCAATAGTTAGGTCTAAGCATCCAACAGATCTGTGGCTTTTTGAGATAAAACTTCCCAAAGATTTCTCACTTTTTTAAGAGAAAAATTTCCCAGTGATTTTTCAAGCTGTCCATACTCCAGAGAAACTTGATTAAAAAATGGTTACAAGGTTGTCACAATAGAGTTATCCTGTAAAGGACCCCAAACTGGGGGTACTGTGCCCCAGTTTTACTAAATCTAGGGATGAAATAAAAAAATCAGGACGAAAACAGCACACAGGTAGAGAAAGAACAAAAGCAAAAACCAAACTGGTTATCTCACCTAAAATGGTACCCACAGGAGTTTCACCCCCAGTTTTGGCTTTGTGTTAACTGAGTCTTCTCTGCTGCTGACATTCTTCATTAGATATATCAAGTATTGTCAAAATAAAATCCTGCAACTCTTATGAACTGATACCCAATTTCATGAAATGGTACCCAGTTTGTTTCATTTTATGTCTACACCCAAATTGGGGATGAAACAGCGATTACAGGGTCAAACTAAGGCCCCTGTCTCTGTTATGAACTGATACCCAGTTTCATTAAATGCTACCCAGTTTGTTTCACTTTATGGCTACACCCAAATTGGCGATGAAACAGGGATTACGGGGTGAAACTAGGGCCCAGAGACAGGGTGACTTTAAGGATAACTCTTATATAAAATGTCTGGCAATTTTATCTCTCATTCAGATGCATGAAAATGATGCCCATTCTGAGGGTCTCAATGAAACTCATCTCTAGACCTCTCGGTTTTGCCATGATGTTTCTTCGCATAATAGTATGAACTCATTTTATGATGAGTTTGGTGATAAGCTTTGAGTGAATGAACTTCTGCATCTTGCAAAAATGAAGTGATTTCTGTTGAGTGCCAGTGGGAGGAATTTGTCATTAAAAAATCCATTAAAATTTGAATTGAAACAAAACAAGTAGCCTTTTTAAAACAAAAAGGAGATCCTCATGACAAGGGGGAAAAAAAAGATGATCTGTTATAAATTGTTTTTTTTTTTGGGGGGATTGTCATTATTCTGAGGCCATGTCCATTTTGTGTTGCAACAGAGTTTGTGTACTCATATCTGTCCTTGATTTTTTTTTTGTTGGCCAATTTTTGTGATAATGTTTGTTTCTCTGAATTCTTTTGTCAACAAGTTCGATCATGAATTCTATGATGAGTTGAGTTTGTTGGGTACATGAATGATACCTATTTTGTCTGATCTTTGATGAGTGAAGTTGATTGTTTTCAGTAAAAAGGATGAATTAAAATAAATTCCCAAAATTGTCAGGAAAATAGTAATGTAGTAAATTGCTATCATTTGCTTTCCCCCAAAAGAGAACTGCTTCATCAGATCAACTCAACCTTTCCACGAAGGCATTCATCATCATCATCATCTTACCCATGGTGTGTTGTTTTAGAAATTCTTGTTTGCTACCAAAGTCGTGATCATCTCTAGAACATTTAGCCAAATCAGGCTATAAACCATACATGGAATACATATTATATATAATTTTAATCACCCTTCTAATTTTTTTGGCTATACACTGAAAACCAAATACAGAATTCTGGAAATTTTTACTGTTTTTTTCCCCCTCAATTGATAGTGATTGAAAAACCTCCAAAATCACTTCATGTTTGAAATTTGAAATTCTCTTTATGGGAAAATTTCACCAGGGAAAAATAAAAGAAAAATTCTTAAACATGATCTAAAAAATTAGAAAAATTAGTTGAATTTACACTAGAAAAATAATCCAAAACTTTGGTTTAAAAGCAATAAAATTTATTAAAAAAAAATCAGTGCTGCCCAACACTGATAAGTGACTACTATAATAATATAAGCACATAGAAAGCATTCAAGGAAAGTTGCTTCTCAAAGCACAGAGAGAGAGAGAGAGAGAGAACTAACTCAAGTTGTGTAAGTAATGTTCATCAATTGTTACCCTGAAACTTGCTGCTGCTCTATAGTTCTATTAAATTCCTGGACTCCCGGATTCCCAGCATCAAGGGGATGCCCCCTTGTGTTGGGGAGGGGAAAGCATGTCGCAACCATTGATGCCCAAATGGTCCATGGCCAGTCAGAGCTCGTTAGGGAGTATTTTATTAGTGTCTTCGGTTGCTAGCATCCTTCATTGAGAACAGACAATCAGGGAAACAAGCAAAGTGTGAAGAATAGACCTTGTCAAACCTAAAAATGGCATTCAAACAACAACAAATCAAGCCCAACAAAAAGGAGGCATATATGGGAGAGGAGAGCGGCTACTAATGAGTGCAAAAGGCGACTATGTGGTCATCAATAGTTTTGCTTGGTTTATTTTATTTTTTTGACAACATCGTCAAAAGGCCAATTGAAAGATGAGGCAAAAGGGTCCAAAAAGAAGTGCTCGTTTCCTTTGAAACAAAGTCAACTTTTGAAAACTTTGTATTGGCACATAGTGTGGGCACCAAAAGAATAGTGCCTATGTCAGTTTTTTGTGCTACTTGCCAACAATTTGTTCAATTTGGGGACATATGCCTTTGTAGGGTGGCCATTGATTGAGCCGTACAAAGGTGAAAATAGTATTCTCTTGAGCTATGGTATATTTGGAAAAGGGGTACAGAGTAATAGCTCATGTCACACATGTGCGTTTGTCTTCATGTTTTTGCCTATAAATTGAATCATGTGGGGGCGGGGGGGAAGGGGGGCCGGGGGATGGGGAGCCTATTTTAAGTCCTTGGATTTCCAATAATAACAATAATTATTTATGAATATTTTCATTAGGTTCAAATTGATAACCAACAATATAAAAGGATGTTAAAAAAAAAAAAAATTTATATCTTATTTATAGCCAAATTTGGTTAAATCTTCTTACCACTTTCACTACAAAAGAGAACCTAACCCAACCTGTAGAAGATAATGAAAAACAAATCCTGCATAAATAAGAAGGTTAAGAAGCTTGTGCAAAAATAATATGAGTAAGGAGGGTGGGTGCCTAGGTTTCCTTATTGCCAATAAATAACACTTGCTCAGATCATAGGCTGATGAAACCTTTGCCAATCATAAATAAATCAAAGCACCAAAAAAAAAAGGGGGTGAATACAAGGAACAAAATGGAAGGACCCATGTTCAAAAAGACAGAAGAATCACCTAAGAGGCTGAATTACAAGGGAAAAACATCAAGTTCCCAAACCTCCTCATGTCTGGAAAAGCATATCAAATAAGGAAAGGGAAGAAGGACCCCTAAAGGACGCCCAGCTTAGAAGAACCCTCACCTACAGCAACAACAACAACATGTCTCGAAATAGAGATGGCCTAATAAGTTATAAGTCACAGGCTAATAAGGTATCCCCTGAAAAGTCAGGTTCCATAGGTCGGGTTTAAACCTTCAAAAACACACCCCGCGGCTCCCCCCAAAACCTCCCTCATTCTACTATTACAAAGCATGCATGCACTTTGGCAGGGCCTTGTCTCTTGGCTTCTTTTCATGTCTGTGATCTGCTTCGGTTTTTGCAAACGAGTGGAGTTGGGGGCGCGGGGTGTGTAAACTAGTAAAAGCTACGGTTTTTATCTGTTTCGATTCTTGCAAACAAAGTCCAGTTGCAGCAGGTGTGTGTCAACTTTTGTAAAAGTTACGGGTTTAAGAATCTTTCTAGTTTATACACGCTCTTTCTGCTTACCCGCTCTTTCATGGGAGGTAAAGGGAGGGGCGGGGTGGGAATGGGCCCGCAATTTCTCCTGTCCTTCCACAACCCCTGTTTTCATGGCACCCCTGCTTCAGCGCCGCATTGGCCGCCTGGTGGCCGCAAAAGGGGTGGTCCATTTGGTACTAAGTGGGGATTGGTATGGTTGTTGGAAGTGGGGGGAGGAGGGAGGGAGGGAGGGAGGGCGCGGGGGCGGCC
>Ga0116230_10001122_pt1 | contig 24859 bp, 23 predicted proteins | sample S1TSphfallax_3_FD_88678 | JGI IMG/M metagenome (GOLD analysis project Ga0116230, IMG submission 88678) | Host-associated microbial communities from peat moss isolated from Minnesota, USA - S1T2_Fd - Sphagnum fallax MG | ecosystem: Host-associated > Plants > Peat moss > Unclassified | place... | reverse complement strand
GATTATACGACCGTCACGCAGATGCGCATTGCTGAGAAGCGCGCCAAGACCTACGCGCCTAGCAGACGGCGTTGTTGACGATGCAGCCAAATCCATTGCCGGATACGTAGGCGATGGGGGCTCAAACGTCGTCGCCTCCTGAATCGTGTTCGATAAATTCAAGGAATTCCTCAGGAACTTCCAAATCGGGCCCGCTTTCCGGCTCGAGAGTATAAACCGTGCCCGATGGAAATTGTCGGAGATACTCGCCCGTTCGGTCAGATTCAAAACTCCAACCAACGACCCAGGCACGCGTACCAGGCAAAACTTCAGAGCTCGCGCCGTTCCTGATTCGAACGATATCGTTATAAGTAAATTTTGCAGGGGGCTGGCCTGGACTCACAGTACGCTCCGCTTTCTAAGCAACTAATGTTTTTTGACTTCCCTTGTCATTGTTGAGGTTGACCACGATTTATGGGGATGTGCTGGTCACCATCAGGTGTAGTTACCCCGGGAGCAGCTGATTCGTAATTACCGCGCCGCCGTCTTCACGGTGGCGTTGCGTTTTTCTGGTGGCGTTTCGTGCTCAGGAAAACGCGATGGCGATGCCTCAAGAGACAAATGTCGTTGATGAAAAGCACAATTAATGGCGTTTCTGACGTCCAGTCGGGACAGGGTCCTCTAACGCTTGTTTCTCTCCGGATTGATGGATGATGTGCTTTCCGCAGAACGTGACTTAGCGTCCGAAAGACGAATCGTGGCGGATGCCGTCCTTTTCGAATGTCTGGCTTCGCTGTACAATCTCAATGGTTTGCACTTGCCTAAGGTGAGTAGACGAATTAATGATTTCCGCCAAGAGTTCGTTGACTGGACCTATCACCTGGATGCCTATCTTAGAGCCGCAAGCGATGACGATCGTATAACCGCGCTTGAAAACTTCATTGCCGCAATCATCGATTATGCTGGCGGGCCGGTCGGCGAGTACATCGGAGCAATCACTTGGGAATGCTAGGCCATAACCTCAAGGGAAGTCGCTTTGTTCGATTTTCTCCTAAACACGGACTCATACAACTATTCTGCGTATTTGGAATTCTGTTCTGCCACGTAGAGGCGTCGGCGAGACCGACGTTGCCGAACGGGACCTTGATATATGGGCAGTTGTGGGATGCCATAACAGTTATCGATGCTAGTACCGGTAATGAGATTGGTTCGCTCGGTGATCTGCCTGCCATAGCGATTACCTTTGCAATCGGCGGTGGTTGGGTGCTCGTTGAGAGTCATCCCTATATCGTCGCCTACCACGTTGGCGAGCTGAGGCCGGTCTTTCGGTGGCGCATAACGAGTGATACAGGACTGGTCGGGATTGCCTCACATGGCGCTATCCTTAGCGACGACGAGTCGCTTTACGTCTTGCCGTTTAATGGGCGCCGAACTCTGCTCGCCAGGGGACTCGGTTCAGTTTTGTCGTCTGCCGTTGATTCAAAAAACAATCGAGTCGCCGTAGTAACACCGCGTGGCGTTTTCGTCATTGGACTCGATTCTATGCGGCATCGCATATGGAGGGTAGGCAATTCCGCACAAAGATTGAGGTTCGACGATAACCGTGACCTCTTGCTGGATGCGGCACCTGGGGATCAAACGCCAAGCACACGAGTTCACTTTTTTGCAGATGGAAGGCCCGCCGGAGTCGAGATAACTCGACAGTTCGACGTCTATCGGGTCGGCGGACGTAGCGTGCGGATAGTCAACGGCTGCCCGCTGGCGCCACAGCTGGTCTTCGGTCATCGGAACGTGTTTCCAACGGGGCCGTTGCGCGGCGAAATCCGGGCTATCGATACGGCTCCGCCGAACGATATTACGGTTGCAACTGGGCCATGCGATATTTCTCACTTTGAACGCGTCGAAAAGGGAAGCGTGGTGATCTTCGGCGAGGACGGCTCCATCATCCGTTCGTTTCAGACGTGGGCGTTCGGTAAGGTATCCGTTGCGGGACTGCGGCAATAACAGGTTCCGACCGGGGAGCCTGTGACGGCGCCCCGAGATTCAGCCACTGCTAACCGTGAGTTTGGGGGCTATCGAACAGAGAAGTGAAGCCGCTTGCACGTCCTCAACGATGCGATCGAACTTGTAAGAGCCTCGCATGCCGGTTGACTTGGAACGGCCGATGTGTTCAGATTGCTGGACGACCATTATGATCATAGCGATCGCGACGATGGCGTGCCGTTTTGAGCGAGGGAGTATCCATGGGAACGTTCGTGATCCACGCACACGGTCGACTCCAGGAATGGGTCGCCGAAGAGAAGGGCTACTTTGCCGCCGAGGGTCTGACGGACTACGTCCTCAAGCAGAACGATCTGCGCGATCGCGAGGCCGACGCGTCGGTGTTCACCGATCGCGGCAAGGAATACGGCGCGTACGAATCCTACGAGAAGGGCCGCGACGCATCGGTCAGTTGCGCATGCCATTGGACGGTCAACATGGCGGCCTCGGCCGATCACGGCACGCTGTGGGGCGGCTGTTACTCGGTCACCCCGGGCGCCATCATGGTTCCTCCGGAGTCCGAAATCCGGACGCCGAAGGACCTCGCGAACGTTGAGGTCTGGGTCGGCTACCATTCGGGGAGCCACTACGCCACGATTCAGGCGCTCGAGACGTATCTGTCGCCCGACGAGATTACGCTGCACTTCGGCGGTCTCCCCGACGAACGGGTCGACGCCGCCATCGCGCGCGAGGCCAAGGCGGTCAACGTCTTCGGCATGCAACTCTATGTGCTCGAGCAGCTCGGCTTCCGCAAGATCATGGACACGACGTTCATGATCGCCGGTCTGATCGCCGACGGCGTCGATCGGAGCGATGTGGAGAAGTTCTACGCGGCATTGCGTCGGGCGCAGGCCGACATCGACCTCAACCACCAGCGCTTCGCCCACTACTACAAGAACGAACTGCCCGAGCGTTTCGCGGGACTCGTCGACGTCGGCCGCTTTGGCCCGGGCGAGCGCCTCGTCTTCGAACCCTACTCGAAAGAGACGTACGAATCGACGCACGATTGGGTGGTGGAACGTGGCATCTTCGATCTGGAGAAGGTCGGCAACGGCGCGTACGAAGACGCCGTCGCCCTGGTAACGTAAGCGACGCGCTAGCTCGTCGCGATGCGTCTGAGCAGGCGTATGAACGTCGTTCGTTCATCGCGGTCGAGCACGGCCAGGGTGTGTTCGCTCGAGCGCGACGTCAACGCCACGAGCTTCGCCGCGCATCGCTCACCGGAGGCGGAGAGCAGCACGCGCGTCTTCCGCTGATCGTCGGGATGCGACTGGAGTTTGACGAAGCGAAGCGCCTTGAGCCGGGTGACGAGACCGTGCACGTTGCCCGGCTCCATGCCGATGAAGCGTCCGAGGTCGGCCTGCGATAACGCTCCTTCGCGGGCCAAGGCCATCATCGCCGACGCCTGCGTTGGGGTGATGTCGAGATCCCGCAGGAGCGCACCGGTGTTCGCTTTCGCGACGTGGTAGGCGCGGCGGAGAAGATAGCCGACGGGTTCGTTTGCGGTTTCGCCGGCCGGCTCGACGCCGCGCGCTCTCGGTGGCTTCATGGTTCACGGGCATCTTCGCCGCTGCCGCCGGTGAACGATTCTCCGCCTTGCAAGCGGCGCGTGGCCGGTAGCGAAGCGTCGTTCGTGTGCCCTTTGCTGCCCGGAGGCCGGTCATGGTGACCCTGACGCGTCGAGAAACGCGGCGTGAGGACGGCTGGACGACGGTCGATGCGTATGCTTGCGAGGTGAGAAAAGTCGCTGATCGCATCGAGCACCTCTTTATCGTTCGCATGTGGCGCGAGGCCGGGTCCACGGTGACGGGATGGCGCGGATCGGCCGAGCATACCGGGACCAAGGAGCGCATCTATTTCTCGAGCCTGGTGGGCCTCACGGAGTTTCTCGAGGCGCGTGTCGCTGCGCCGCCGCCGCCCGAGGAACCGCGTGAATCCTAGCCGTCGGGTTGCGTGAATCCGTCGACCCCGGCGCTGGCCGTCTCGCTGCTCGGCCACGCGCGATTCGCGGCCGCGGGAATGCCGCATAAGTTCAGCGCCCCGCCGCGCACCTTGCCGCTCCTCGGCCTGTTGCTCCTCAATCGCGGAACCTACTTGATGCGCGATGCCGTCGCGTTCGCGCTGTGGCCCGACGACACCGAAGAAGCCGCCCGCACGAATCTGCGCCGGCACCTCAACTATCTGAAAACCGCCCTCCCGGCGGGTGATACTCCCTGGTTTCTCGCCGATGCCGAATCGGTGACCTGGAACGATCGCGCATCGACGTGGTTCGACGTCGAAGCGTTCCGATCGTCGGTCGACCGGCCCGACTCGATGGCCGAAGCGATCGGTCATTACACCGGCGACTTCCTCGCGGGCTTCTACGATGATTGGCTGATCGTCGTGCGCGACCGGCTCCGCTCGCAGTTCCTGGGCGCGCTAAACGCGTTGCTCGTCGCGGCCCGCATGCGGCGCGACTATTCGCTGGCCGCCGAGTACGCGCGCCGAATTCTCGGTGAGGATGCGTGGCGCGAGGATGCGCTGCGTCATCTAATGGCCGTGCGGTATGAATCCGGCGATCGCACCGGAGCGCTGCACGAATACGATCAGTTCGTGCGCCGCCTGCGCGATGACGGCGGCATCGAACCGATGCCGGAGACGACCGTGCTGCGCGATGTCGTGCTCCGTGGCGCGGCGCTACCGGAAAGCCTGGATGTGCGCGGTGAGGACGTCGCGGCCGATCCCGGCGCGGCAACCTTTCCGTTCGTCGGCCGTGCGTCGCAACTCACGCAACTCACGACCGCGTGGACGCGCGCCGCGCGCGGCCGTGGTTCGCTCGTGCTCGTCGGTGGAGAAGCGGGGAGCGGCAAGAGCCGCCTCGCCTCCGAACTCGCGCTGGTGGCGACGGCGCAAGGTGCGCGCGTCTTGCGCGGCTCCACGCCATCGCCCGAACAACGGCCGTTTCAGGCGATCGCATCCGCGTTACGCGATGCGGTGCCGATGTTGGCCGGGCTGGAGCTGCGGCCCGTCTGGCTCGCTGCGCTCGGCGCCATGCTGCCGGAAATCGACGCACTGCACGTCGCCGATCCGCTTCCGGCGCTCGATGCGCAGCGCGAACAGACGCGGCTGTTCGAGGCACTCTTCCGCACCCTGGGCGCACTTGCCGGCGTTCGTCCGACGCTCCTCATTTTGGAGGACCTGCACTGGGCCGGCCGCTCGACGCTCGCCGCCATCGAATATCTCGCCCGGCGCCTCGGCCTTCACGCGCTCTTGATCGTCGGAACGTACCGCACCGAAGAGGCCGGATCGGGTGCGGAACTCTCAGCGCTGCGGCGCCGCCTTGCCGCCGACGGGTTGTTGGCATCGGTTGCCCTCGGCGCCTTGACGCGAGAACACGTCGCCGAACTCGTCGCGCAGATTCCGGCGCTGGACGCGAAACCGCCGGCGGATCGGGGGCGAATTTTCGATCTCAGCGGCGGCAACGCACTCTTCGTGTGTGAGCTACTCAGAGACCAGCTCGAACCGCAGCCCACGCGAACCACGCACCTGACGAACATACGCCAGACCATCGATGCGCGCGTCGCTCGCCTCAGCGAGCGCGGCCGGCTCGTTGCCGAGGCCGCGTCCGTGATGGGCGTAACGTTCGACGTCGACGCGCTCGGCGAACTCCTCGCGCTCGACGGCGCGGCCGTCGTCGACGGCGTGGGTGAGTTGCTCGATCGGCGGCTGATTCGGGAAATCGGCGCAGGTCACTTCGGGTTCGCGTTCAGTCACCATCTCGTCCAGACGACGATCTACGACGCGGTCGATGCGCGGCGCCGGGCGCGGTGGCACGCCCGCGCCGCCACGACGCTCGAACAACTGCCGCCGGAGCAGCGGCTCGTCGCATCGATCGCGCGGCACCTCGAATATTCGGGTCAAGCCGAAGCGGCGGCCGGCGCGTATCGCGAGGCGGCCGATCGCGCGCTCGCGATGTTCGCCAACGACGAGGCCATCGATTTCGCGAGCCGCGGACTGGCGCTCGGGGCCGCCGGCGACGAGCGATTTGCGCTCTTGCTCGATCGTGAGGCGGCGAATGCGCTGCGCGGCGATCGTGCGGCGCAGGCCGCCGACATCACCGATCTGCTGCTACTCGTGGAAGCATCGGGTGATCCGGATGCGCGGTGTGAGGTCGCCTTGCGGCAGCTGCGCCTTGCGCGCGCGCGCGGCGACGTCGACGACGAACAGCGCCTCGCCGACGCATTGCTGGAACGTGCGACCGCGTCGGGCGCGCAGCACCGGATCGCCCAGGCGTTGGCCGAACAAGCGACGGTCGCGCGTGCGGCGAATCGCTATGACCAAGCGGACACGTTTGCGCGGCGCGCGATGGATGCGTATCGCGCGATCGCGGACGATGCGGGCTCGTTCGAATGCCTGTGTCTGTTGCTCGAGGTGGCTTCGGCGCGCGGATCGGCGCGCGAGATGAAACACCTCATCGCCGAGTTGCGCGACGCCTCGCGGCGCGTCATGGAAAAGGCGCTCGTCGCGCGCGCCACGATGGCGTCGTCGGTCGCGCTGATGATGCTGCGCGAATACGATCCGGCCCAAGACCTCGCCGCACGCGCCGTCGAGCTCTATCACGAGATGGGCGACCGCGAAGGAGAAGCCGGTGCGCTTGGGCGCTATGCGACCCTCCTTGCCGTTTCCGGCCGGCTCGAACGGTCGCGTCGCGAGCACCAAGCGGCGGCGTCGATCTATCGCGAACTCGGGAAGGATCTCTTGGTCGGGCATCTGCTCTTCAATCTCAGCGTGACGGAGATGCTGCTCGGAGGGCTCGACGTCACGCTGGGACTGTTGGCCGATGCCGAGCGTATTTTCGAGCGGCTCGGGGAAGCGCGTGCGCGCGCGTACTGTTGGGTCAATTTGAGCACGGTCTTCCAGTTGCGCGGTGACGGCAGTGAGGCGCGCCGCTATGCGCTGCTCGCGCTCGAAGCGGGGCGCTCGATGGGCAACGAGGTGATCGAAGCGACGGCGCTCGCCAACCTCGGCAATGCCGAACGCAGCCTCGGCGATTTCGCGGTGGCGATCGACCATATGAAGGAAGCGCTCGCGCTCGGCGAGCGCATGATGCATCCGCCTGCCGCCGAGGAACAGGCGAACCTCGCCCTAGCCTACCTCGAATCGGGCCAGATCGCTGCCGCTCTCGCGGCATCGCGCCCCACCCTGGAACGCGCGAGCACGCCCGGCGACAACGAGGCATGGCGTCAGTACAGCTTGTGGATCGCAGCCCGCGTGTTGCGCGCCGCCGGTGCCGAGCGCGACGCATCGGCCGCGCTCGCACGAGCGCACCGTCACCTGCATGGCGTCCTCGAGCACATCGAGGACGCCGAAGCACGCGCGACGTTCCTCGAGCTGCCGATGAATGCGGCCATCGAGGTCGCCTTCGAAACGGGCGTCTGGCCGGAGTAGGCGGCTAGACGGTTAGCCGACGCGAGCCTGAGATGATGCGTGCATGAACACCACCATCATCAGGGTTGCGACGCTGGCCCTCGCGCTCGGAGCCGCCATTCCGAACTCGGCGATCGCGGCAACGCCGACGCCGATCCCAGGCGGTGCCAATCAGATCAAGGGCATCAGCGGAACCCTTGCGTCCACGCTCTTCAACGGCAGCCTGCGCTTCAAGAAATTCGTGCTGCGCAAGTCGACGCCGGACGAACAGACGGCGGATCCGGGCAGCACCGCGCTGACCCTGACGTACATCGTGCTCAACGGGATGAACAAACAGGCCTACGGGGGCGTGAGTGCGAGCATGGCCGATGCCGACGGCGTCGTCATCAACGGCCATCCGCTGGGCGTCTACGGCGCCTACTTTTCGCTGGTGCCCGGTGCCGGTGCGAGAGGCACCCTGCTCTTCGAACTCCCGCCCGGATTCACGCCGGTAAAAATCCTGATCGTTCCGCCGGACGGCGTTGCCCTGCGCATCAATCTGAAACCGTCGGACCTGCCGGCCGCACCGGTCGCATCACCGTCCCCCTCGCCGTCACCGTAGGAAACCCGCTATGAAGTTCATCGCATCATTGCTCGCATGCATCGCCCTTGCGACCACGGCCGTGCTCGCTGATCCGGTTGGCGATATCACGGCCGCGAATGCCAAGTTTTCGGCGGTGAAGTCGTATCGCACGACGTTCACTCAGCCGGACGGCAAGACCATGCAGGTCGAGACGATCAATCCGGATCGTACGCACGTGATCAGTCCGCAGATGGAAATGATCTCGATCGCCGATACCGTCTACATGAGGTTTGGCGGCCGCGCGTGGCAGAAGGTACCGCCGTCGCTGGCGAGCACGACCTCAAACCAGGCGTCGCTGCAGAAGCTGTACGGAAACCTTCCGACGTCGACCGTCGTTCGCGACCTCGGGATGAAGACGGTCGACGGCGATTCGCTTCACGCGTATTCCGTTCAGCGACCGAACGAACCCGTGTCGACACTCTACATCGGCGCTGACGGATTGCCGTCGCGCGTCGAGGTGACGACGGCACGCGGAACGATGTCCATGCACGTCTATGACTACAACGCCCCGATAACGATCGTCGCTCCGATCTGATCGATGAACCGCCATCGCTGGCTCGCGACGCTTGCGCTCGTCGCGTTCGTTGGGACCGGGCCACTGGCCGGCTGTTCGAGCGCCGTCAAGACGGCGCAACTGGGCGATGTGGACGGAGCGATCCACACGCTCGCCGGCGGCGGCATCGCGGTGATGGACGATTTCACCTCGACCGCGCCGATCGTCGCGCTCAGCGGCACACCGTCGGCGATGCGCTTCACGCGCTGGCAAATGCGCAGTCTCGTCGCGGAGGCCGACGCCCACACCGGGTATTTCGGCAGCGAGCTCGATGCGATCGCGCATCCGCCGGACGGTTCGCCGCCGCTCTCGACCCTCATCGGTGCGTGGCTCACCCGCAAAGACGGCGCCCTCGCTCAATACGCGGCGGGAATCATGGGATCGAACGACTACAAGCAGTCCGCAACGCTCGTGTTCCCGACCATCGTCGTGCTCGCGTTCATCGGCGATATTGCGCGCGTCGGTCCGACGGCGCTGCGCGCGCCGCAGCACTTCGACTTCGAACGGCTCATCGCATCGCCGGCCGAGGCGGAGGGCGACGCCGGCGACGCATGCACCGCGATTGCCGGTTGGGTGAGTAGCGTGGTGAACAACGTCATCGCGGCGGTCGCGGCGAACGGGAACAGTTGGCTCGCCACCCTGTGGAATACAGTTGTCACGGTCGTCGGCGTCGCGGTGAGCGTCGCGTTTGCGAGCTTGACCCGCTTCTTGACGAACATCGCGACCGTGTGCGGGACGCTGATGCAAGTCGCATCGATGTTCAAACCGTGGTCGGTTCAACTCGCCAAAGATCCGGCGTCGATGACGCTGAGCGAAACGCCCGGGAGCGGCCAGTTCATCGCGACCTTGCAGGCCGAGGACATCCCGTGGCCGTCGACGCTCGTCGGCTGCGTCAAGGCGCTCTCCGGCGTGAGCCTCGAGAGCGCGTCGTATACCAATGCCCCCGTCACGTGGACGCCGACGGCGACCACGCCCGGCCTCGCGACGGAAACCTCCGAAGACACGACGTTGCTCGCGAACAAAACCGCGGCGTATCACTTTCAGACGAAAACGTCACCGAACGTTGCCGCATGCCCGCGGTTGGTGCCGGCCGGTACCGTCGGCGTCACCGTCAGCGTCGCACGGTCCGACGTCACGCGGACGCTCGACGCGCTCGAAGCGCTCATCCTCAACCAACTCCCCGGGCCACTTCAGGCCTACCTTTCGCCCTTCATCGATCCGGCGCTGAGCAAGGCGAAGAGCACCCTCACCACACTCGGCGTACCACAAGAGAGTGCGACCATCGCGGTCTCGGAACAGATTGCGGATCCGCTCTGTCCGCAATCGCCGCCGCCCTCGACACCGACCACGACGCCGACGCCGGCGAGCGTTGGACACGCCGTGCTGCCCGGTGGCACGTGTGACAGCGTCCTGACACCGAGCGATACGGCGCCGCTCAACGGCGGCCGCGTGTTCATTCCGACCGACGAGCAAGGGAACCAGATCGACATGGGGACGATGATGGGCAAAATGATGGACGGATCGTTCTTGGATGCACCGAACGGTCATTTGCTCCAGCACGGGCCGCCGACGCATGATCCGCAGTACGATACATCGGAGGCCAAGTATTGCGTGATCGGGACGCCCCCGGCCACCGTTGTCGCGTTCTTTGCCGTGATCCCGAAGGGTTCAGCGCCGTATGAACGGCTCTATGATGTGCGCACGGCTGATGCGCAGAGCCCGCGTCGCTGCCGATCGGTTATCGGCATCGATCTGCTCAACGATTTCAATGCCGACTGTCTGGATCTGAGTGCTGCCGGCGGCATCGCGTCGGTGAAGCTCTACGGGCCGACGGTCGAATACATCATCACCGGCGGTGGCCCGATGGCAACGGGTATCACGCCTGATACGCTCACCCAGGTCTTGAAGAACGTCGCTGAGCGATCACGCAACTGAGCGCGCAGGCGCCGGCCTAGACGTTTCGCCGACGCGCGCCGCCTATGCTGAGCATATGAAGTTGCGTGCGCCGTTTGCTCTCATCGCCCTCATCGGATGGTCGATCGCCTGGGCCCCCGCGGTTGCGGCTGGCACCACGACGCTCCACGTTGACGATTCGTCCTATATGAACGGGGAGTATTTGGTCCTGAGCTATTCCCAAAACGATCATTCGTTCAAGGTAACCACGCCGCTCAGCACGGCCTCCGCTCGTATTCTGAACTTTAGGCCGGGGGAGTTTTTCAATGGCACGCTCGTCGACAACCAGGGCCAGACGATCGTGAAATATGAGGTCACCACGTGTGGTGTCGAAAATGCTTCGAGCGGATCAGACGGCAACGTGCACTTCGAATTCACGTGCCTCCAACTTACCGTCGCTACCACCCCATTGGCGACGCCGTCGCCATCGCCCACGCCAAAGCCCACGCCCTCGCCGACGCCGATGCTGAAAGTCGTCGAGCCGCTTGCGCATCCCGCGGTCAAGCACTAGCACGACGATGCGCTATTCAGCTGTCGGACGTTACGTGCTCGTGGTCTCGTTCTGGCTATCGCTTCCGACGCCGCTGCTCGCTGATTCGCCGCCGGTCCCGGTGGCGAGCAGCACGCCGGCCGGATCGAGCCATGCCTACGATCCGTGTGCGATGGTCTCGCAACAGAACGTGGCCTCGGCCGCCGGCGTCGCTGCGAATCAAGTCTTCGTCCCGCAGAAGCCGACGGAGAACGAGTGTGTGTGGGCGATCGGCAACAAGGCGGGCACGCCGGGTCAGCAGGTCGCCCTCACGGTGCAGACGGTGAATCAGGTGCAAAAGGCGCACGGAATGGCGAGGTTCGGCGCGATCCTCGGTGCCGTGCGAAACATTCCGGGCGCGCCGCTTCCGCAGTCGGCGGTCGTGCAGCACGCGTTCGCCGACGCACAGATCGTCGTCGGCCTCGGCGACAAGGCCGGATGGAAGAACGGTACGCTCTCCGTGCTCAAGAACGAGACGCTGCTGCAAGTCAACGCGACCGGTCAGTCGAGCGATTCCGAGAGCCTCACCGTCTGCAAGAGCGTTGCGAGATCGGCACTGACGAACGTCAATACCGCGACGCCGTAGGGAAGCTGATCGGCTCCGCGGCCTCCTCTTCGATGCACGCGACGACCCCTTCGCGAAACGAACGGTAGCGCAGTTCGACTCCCAACAGTCTGCGAATCGCCGACCCGTCCACGCGCCGCCCGCGCATCTGCGCTTCGGTCTCATCCGCGAGAAACGGAATGCCGAGATACGCGCAGGTCCATTTCGCCACGTCCGATGACGGACACGGTTCCTCGTCCGCCACCGGAAAGGCGCCGCTCACGTCCGACTGCATCGCCTTCACGGCATGCTCCGCCACGTCGTCGACGTGGATCCGGCTCACGATGCGATTCCCGCTCGGTATCGGCCGCGGTGGACGCTGCCGGATCGACCAGTGTACGCCCCGTCCGGGTCCGTAAATCGCCGCCGGCCGGAGGACCAGCGTGGACCACGGTCCATCCGCGAGCCGTCGCTCGGTTTCCATGCGGTCATGGTCCTTTTCGGTCTCCGGGTTCGGCAACGTGCGCTCGTCGACGGATTCCGCCGTACCGTACACGCCGGTCGTCGAAAGATACACCATCCGTGCCGGACGGAGCGGGCGCAGCATCGCCACGAGTTCCGCCGTACCCGCGAGCTGGGGAATCGAGTGCAGGATCGTCGCGCCCTCGGATACGAGCGGCTCCAATCCACGCAAGCCGGCGATGTCCGTCACGTCCATGGCCAACGATCGCGCCCCGGCGAGTTCGATCCGCCGCCGGTTCGTGATCACCACGTCGGCACCAGCGTCCACGAACCGTCGGGCCACCCGGGCCGCCGTATAACCCGCCCCCAAAATCAGAACGGTCGCCACGATTCCCTTTCTCGCGCGCGACGGACGCTCAACGCAAATCGTTATCGATGAGCCGTACGACGAGCGCGGCGACGTCGTCCTGCAAGTGTGCGTTGGCGTGGCCGAAGGCCCGCATCGTCAGCGCGTGCGCTTGTTGATGCGCGGAACGCTCGCGATTGTGTTCGATGGTCGTGGCAAGCGCGTCGCGCCCGAGAAACGCGCGTTGCTCGTCGCGGGCTTCGGTGAAACCGTCGGTCACCGCTGCGAAGATGTCGCCTTTGCCGATGGCGATGTGTTCCTCGTGGAAGCCGTGATCGTCGTCGAGCAGTCCGAGGATCGGGCCCGTCGCATCGAGGAAACGACAACCCTCCGCGCTGATCACGCACGCGGCTTCGTGACCGGCGGCAACGTACTGCATCGACGTACGCTCCGCGTTGATCAGCGCGAAAAAGGCCGTCGCGAAGAATTCCGGATCGTTTTCGAACGCGCTGTTCTCGATGAAGAGGTGGTTGAGCGCACGAATGGACGCGACCGCGCCGAAGCCCTGCGAAACGTACGCGCGCAACGCATGCTTCGTCAGCCCCGCGTTCTTCGCGGCGAGGATGCCGTGACCGGAGATATCGATGACGGCGAGCGCCGTGCGGCCGTTTGCGTATTGGAAGACGTCGACCACGTCACCGCCGTACGGAAAGCCGGTGCGCGTGCCCCAGTACGCTCTCCCGATGTCCAAGCCCGGAAGGTCGCCGATCTCCGGACCGTAGATCTCCTCGACGAGGAGCCGCAATTCGTCATCGAGCGGCGCTTCCGCACCGTCGACGGACGTAAGTGACGATCGGTTTCGGCCGGCGCGTCGCCCGCCGCCCTTCACCGGAACAGCGATTCGGCAAACGCGGCCTTCGTGACGTCGTAGCATTCGCAGGCGGAACTCTGCAGCACCCCGGAGTCGAGGATCGTGACGACGCTCCCCGCATACGCGATCGCGCCGAGTTTCTCGAGGGCCCGCGTGGCTTGCGAGACGACGGGGCCGTCGGCTCCGAGCATGATCGCGAGAAATTCGCGCGAGAGCGAAAAGTGCGGCCGGCCGACGCGGTCGGCGGTCATCGCGATCCAGCGCGCGCCGCGCTGCAGCACCGAGTGCTTGAGATTGCAGATGTTGAACTGCTGCGCACTGAAGAGCGTGGCCCGGACGTTGTGCCGGATGGACATCGCGAACGCGTCGCTCGTGTGCATGCGGTGAGCGAAGCTCTCGATCGTCATGCGGCCCACGCTTCCATCGACTTGGCAGAACGCGGTCCGCAACGATGCCGACGAGCTGAGCGCCGCCTCCGTCTCGACGAAGCTCTCGCTGCCCACGGTCCCGACTTCGATCGTTTCGCCGCTCTTGAGCGTCGCGACGATCGAGAGCACGGCGTCGATCGGAAAGTCGATGTGGCGGATCGTCCGCCCGGCCGATTGCGTGGCTTGCCGCGCCCTGAGGGGCACGATCGCGACGTCGCCGGCCAGGCCGGCCAGGTCGACGGCCGGGAGCGCATCGAGGAGCCGATTCCCGAGGGAATACGCCTCGACTTTCACCTCGCCTCGGTGCAGGCGTGTCCGAGGAGTGTGCGGTGGAAGTCGATGGGGCAGGCCATGTGGCCGCGACCTAACTTGAGGGGAACCGCTCCGAATGCGGGACGGTGTTGTACTCTAATGTACCCTGCATAGGTACGGTCAACCGCGGAATGCGCCGCGTGGCCAGCCGGCGCAACGTCGCCTTGGGCGAATGTCGATGGCGGACGACGACGCCGCATGAAAGAAATATCACATGCATTTCACGGTCGCGGAAGCACCGGCTGCCGGCGAACCCGCCGCGGGGATCGCCTCCCTTCGCGACACGGCGTACGAAGCGATCAAGCTGCGGATCATCACCTGTGCCTATCGGCCGGGCGAGTATCTCAACGAGGCCCAGGTCTCCGGCGCGATCGGCATCGGGCGCACGCCGGTGCACCAGGCGATCGAGCGGCTCATGCTCGAGGGCATGGTCGAGGTGATCCCGCGCAAGGGCGTGATCGTCCGGCCGCTCAGCTTGCGTGAAGTGCTCGAAATCATCGACGTTCGTATCGTCAACGAATCGTACGGTGCGCGGTTGGCCGCGCGGCACGCCGACGACGGCGAGATCGCGGCCATGGACGCGATGCTGGTGCGCGCCGATGCGGCCGTCGGGCGGCGCGATGTGGAGCAACTGATGCTCGTCGATCGCGATTTCCACTTCGCGCTCGCGCGCGCGGCGCGCAACGAGGTGCTCTCCGCGATCCTGCATCGCTTGCACGAGCGCTCCCTACGCTTTTGGTTCATCTCGCTCGATCCGCCCGAGCACCATCGCGGGGTGCAGGCGGAGCACGCCGACCTGCTCGCGGCGATCCGTGCGCACGATGAAGACGCGGCCGAACGGACGGTCCGCGCGCACATCGAATCGTTCCGCCGCAACGTCTCACGGGTTCTCTAGAGGAGGCACGCAATGACCGATCGCGTTCTCATCGCCGGTGGTGGACCGGTCGGCCTCTTCAGCGCGTTGTTACTCGCGCGCGCCGGTCTGCCGGTGACGGTGTTCGACGTCAACGCCGCACCGCAAGACGATCCGCGCGCGGCGACGACGCACCCGGCGACGCTCGAGGTGCTCGGCGCCGCCGGCCTGGTCGACGATATGGCGCGCGTGGGACTCGTCGCGCCGACGTTCCAATTCTGGGATCGTCCGTCGGGTGAGATGATCGCCGAGTTCGATCACGCCTTGCTCGCCGGCGACACGGCGTACCCGTTCGTGATCCAGTGCGAGCAGTTCAAGACCTCGCGCCTGATCCTCGATCGCCTCCAGGCGCTCCCGAACGTGGACGTGCGCTTCGAGCACGAGGTCGTGGGCGTCGCGCAGGATGCGGGCGCCGTGCGCGTCACGGTGCGCAGCGCCGCCGGCCTCGCGGAACACGCCGGTGCGTACCTCATCGGCGCCGACGGCGGTCGCAGCACGGTGCGCAAGCAAAGCGGCATCGCCTTCGAAGGCTTCACCTGGCCCGAGAAGTTCATCGTCTTCACCACGCCGTTCGATTTCGAGGCGAATCGCGGCTACTGTCACCGCACGTATCTCGCCGATCCCGACGAGTGGTGTAACTGCTTCAAGGTCTCGGCCGACGGACCGCCGGGCTTGTGGCGCACGGTGTTTCCCGCCGATGCGTCGCTGGCGGAAGAAACGTTGCTCGCCGACGACGCCGTCGAAGCGCGGCTGCAGAAATTCTTTCCGAAGGCGGGCCGGTACGAGATCGTCCATCGCAATCTGTACGTGACGCACCAGCGCGTGGCGAGCACGTTTCGCGCCGGACGCGTGCTGCTCGCCGGCGACGCCGCACACGTTAACAACCCGATCGGCGGCATGGGGCTCAACGGCGGTCTTCAAGACGCGGGCAACCTGTGCGAGAAGCTGATCGCGGTCATCGCCGGTGACGGTGACGACGCCCTGCTCGATCTCTACGATCTGCAGCGGCGCACGGTCGCGGTCGACTTCGTCCAGGAGCAATCGATCGCGAACAAACGGCGCTTGGAAGCGCGCGATGAGGAATCGCGCCGGCAGAATCTCGCCGACTTGCGGGCAACCGCGGCCGACCCGCAGCGCGCACGCGCGTTCTTGATGGGCAGCTCGATGCTCGCGATCAATCGTCGCGTCGCCGATCTGCAGCTTCCCCTCCCCGCATCGTCCACGTGAGGTTCACCATGCACAAGGCTCTCCGGCGCACCGCTGCGGTTATCGCGATCGGACTGACGTTCGTCGCGGCGAGCGGCGTCGCGGTGGTGCGCGCCGACGCGCCCGCGGCGTGGAAGCACGGCATCGTCGCCGCGAAGAGCGACGCCGGATTCGTCTTCATGTCCGCGAATCACGGCTTCGCGACGAAGCAAGGCATCGCGCTCGACATGGAGCAGTTCCAAGGCGACGGCATCGCGCTCAAGGCCCTGCTCGCGGGCGATGTCGACAGCTACGACGGCAATCCGGGCGGGCCGATGATCGCGGCCGCGCACGGGGCCGACATCAAGCTCGTGGGCTGCTACTGGCCGACGCCGACCTACGGCATCTTCACCAAGACGTCGGTGAAATCGCCGCAAGAGCTCAAGAACAAGACGTTCGCCGTCTCGACGCCGGGCGCGCTGCCCGATCTGCTCGCTCGCGTGATGCTCGAGACCTACGGCATGTCCGCCGACGACGTGCGGTTCGCGGCCCTTGGCAGCGACAGCGACCGGTTTCACGCGCTCGTCGCCGGCGTCGCCGATGCGGCCGCGATCTCGACCGAGTTCGTTCCCGAAGCAAATGCGAACGGGCTCAAGCTGCTCGTCTCGGCGCACCAGTTCGCGCCGCGCTACCTGCGCTTCTGCACCTTCATGAGCGCCGAGACCATCGCCAAACGCCGGCCCGAGGCCGTGCGCTATCTCGCCGCGCAGATGAAGGCGCTGCGCTATGCGCTCGCGCATCGCGACGACGAGCTCGCGCTCACGCGCCAGATCATCGGCGCGAAGTCCGACGATCCGCGGCCGGCCTACATCTTCGCCGAGGTGCAGAAAGAGAACGCGGTCGACCCGACGATGCCGATCCCGATCGACAAGCTCGCCTGGATGCAAGACCTCTTGATCAAGACCGGCAACTTGCCGGGTCCGATCAATTTTTCCACCTTCGTCGACAACAGCGTACGCCTCGATGCGCTCAAGCTCGCGGCGAAATGACGCGGTGATCGCGCATGGGTGAAGTACGCCTGATCGACATCGGCAAGCGGTTCCGCTTGGAGGTCGATCGCAAGGAGCAGATCGTGACGGCGCTCGAGGGCGTGAACCTCACCGTCGCCGACGGCGAGATCGTGATGCTCACGGGCCCGAGCGGATGCGGGAAGACGACGGCCTTGCGCATCGTAATGGGGCTCGAGCGCGCCTCGACCGGGCGCGTGCTGGTCGCCGGTCGCGAGACGCACGGGTGCGGCCACGATCGCGGGATGGTGTTCCAGCACGCGGAGTTGTTGCCGTGGCTCACGGCACGCGAGAACGTGCGCTTCGGCCTCGAGATGAAGGGCGTGCGCGGGAGCGAGCTCGACGACACCGCCGATCACTATCTCGAGATGGTCGGCTTGACCGGTTCCGCCAACCGCCGGCCGCACCAGCTCTCGGGCGGCATGAAGCAACGGGTCGGGATCGCGCGCGCGCTGGCGATCGATCCCGACGTGCTGCTGATGGACGAACCGTTCGGCGCGCTCGACGCGCAGACGCGCGAGACGCTGCAGGCGCAACTGCTCGAGATCCACGCGCGCACGCGCAAGACGATCGTCTTCGTCACGCACGATCTCGATGAAGCGGTGCTGCTCGGCGACCGCGTGGTCGTGATGGGGCAGGGCCGCATTCGCGAGATCGTCGACATCCCGCTGCCGCGCCCGCGCATCGACGTCGACGCGATCCGCGGCGATGCGCTCTTCGCGCAGACGCGTCATCGCATCTGGCGCTCGCTGCACGCCGGTGCGCGCGACGCGCACGACGTGGTGTTCTCGTGATCGACGCCGTCGCCGAACCGCGCCAGCTGCCGCGCTCCGCCATCACCGCCCTCTCGATCGTCGTGTTCCTGATCGCGTGGGAGTTCTTCGGCCGCAAGATCAACCCGATCTTCGGCTCGTATCCGACCGCGATCGCGCACGCTTTCGTCGCGCTCGCGCAATCGGGCAAGCTCGCGAAGGCGCTGATGCAGAGCCTCGAGCCGTTCCTCGCCGGGTACGCGCTCTCGGTGATCGTCGGCATCCCGCTCGGTCTCGTCGTGGGCCGCTTTCGCGGCGTCGAGGCGGCGATCGGATTCTTCATCACGGCCGGCTACGCCATGCCGCTCGTCGCGCTCGTGCCGCTGCTCGTGCTGTGGTTCGGCCTCGGCTTCCCGGTGAAGATGGCGGTCATCTTTCTGATGGCCGTGTTCCCGATCGTGATCAACACGTGGCTCGGCGTGCGCACGGTGCCGAAGACGTTGATCGAGGTCGGAACCGCGTTCGTCGCCTCGCAGGCGACGATCGTGCGGCGCATCGTGCTGCCCGCCACGCTGCCGTACATCATGGCGGGGCTCAAGCTCGCCGTCGGACGCGGCGTCGTCGGCATGATCATCGCCGAATTCTTCACCTCCATCACGGGGCTCGGAGCGATCATCATCAACTCGGCCAACAACTTCGATACGGCGACGATGTTCGTGCCGGTCATCATCGTCATGGCGCTCGCGTGGGCGCTCACGCAGGCGATCGGCACGCTCGAGCGCCGCGTCGCTCCGTGGCAAGTCGAACTCGCCGGACGAGAGGAAACGTAAATGCACGTCATCGACGAAGCCGGCACCTCGATCGAGGTGACGCCGAGCTACTTCACCATCGCCGGATACACGGGTCGCGATCGCGCGCACGTCGAGGCGCACATCGAGGAGCTCGAGGCGATCGGGATCGCACGGCCGCCGAGCGTGCCGATGTACTACCCGATGCCGCTCGACATCCTCACCACGAGCGATGCGATCGCGGTCACGTCGGCGGAGTCGTCGGGCGAGGTGGAACCCGTGCTCATCGTGCAGGACGGCGCAATCTACCTCGGCGTCGGCAGCGATCACACCGCGCGCGACATGGAGCGCATCGGCGTGCGCGAGAGCAAGGCGGCGTGCCCGAAGCCGATCGGCTCGCGCGTGCATCGCATCGATCGCGACGCGCTGCGCTCCGGCGCGCTCGAGGGTCTGCGCATCGCGAGCGACTACGACGGCACGGCCTACCAGCGCGGCAGCGTCGCCGACATGCTGCCGCTCGACGAGATCTTCACCGCCGCCGCCGAGGGCGCGCACGCGGGACGGAACGGGATCATCTTCTGCGGCACGGTGCCGCTCGCCCACGGTGCGTTCGTCTACGGCCGCGCGTTCTCGGGTTCGATCTCGGGATTCGCCGACGGCACGAGCGTCGCGCTTTCTTACGTCGTCAACGTCAACGTCAACGGAGCGTGCTGATCGTGCCCAAACCGGAATACGAATTCTTCGACGTGACCACGGTGCCATGGACGCCGTGCGCGAACGACGCGACCGCGGCGTTGCGCGAACGGGTGCTCGCGCCCGACGACGCCTCGCCCGGCGTCGCGACGCGCATCCTGCGTTTCGAGCCCGGCACCGACACCTCGCCGAACGGCGTTCAGGTGCACGACTTCTGGGAAGAGGTCTACATCATCGAGGGCGCGTTCCACGACGTCTCGCTCGGTCAAACGTTCGTCGCGGGACAGTATGCATGCCGCCCGCCGGGGATGCCGCACGGTCCGTGGATCTCCGAGCACGGCTGCACCACGTTCGAGGTTCGCTACCGCTCGCGCTGATCGCGCAGCGGCCGTTCAGTCTCGGGTAAAGCGCAAGACCGGAACGTAACGCGTTTCCGGAATGATGCCGTACGTCGCGGCGAAGGCGTCTTCGGCCGCCGCGAGACTCTCCGTCGATTCGAGCGCGCGCGCACCGCGGACGAGCGCATCGACCATCACGTGCGGGTCGAAGAAGAGGATGACGGGCGACCACGGCGTGACGTGAATCGATTGCCCCCAGGGCGCGTTGATCGGCACCGTGTGCAGGCCGAACTCGCCGCGCGCGGCGCGCACGACCCACACTTCGATCGGATCGGGGAAGGCCGCGCAGAGCGCGCCGATGTCGCGCACGTCGGCTTGCGTGAGGCCGTAGGCGCCGAGGAAACCGCCGGCACGCATGATCGTTCCGATGTTGCGTTCGACGTCTTCCTCGGGCAGTTCGCCGTCGCACCCGAATCCGACCATGCCGAACACGGTCGGGCAGTCGAGGCCGAGCAGCATCGCGGTCGACATGCAGTCGACGAACGGCGTGTGGGGCGATTTGGATTCCGTCCCGCTGTGCAGCGAGTCGGCACCGCAATCCAACGAGACGAACAAGCCGACGTCGCGCTCGCGGATGAACGCGTTGAGGCTCGTCACCATACCGCGAACGCCACCCGTGACGTCCACGATGAACGTGGGCCACGGATGGCGCTCGGCGATGATGGTTTCGACCGGCTGATTGCCCTTGTAGCGCGACGCGGGCGTCACGAGTGCAAGGTGGGGTGCGACGAGCTCGCAGTCGGTGAGATCGGTAACGGGATAGGCCGTCGGACCGAAGACCACGCTTGCGGTCGAGTCGGTGATGGGTTTGCCTTCTTCGCCCCACCACGACGACGCGATGCCGCCGACGTAGACTTCGCGAATCCCGAGTTGATTCAGGAGACGCGCGATCGTGACGGCTTGCACCGCGTCGCCGCCGCCGCCGTGACCGAACACGATCGCCGCGCCCGTGCACGCGGAAGCGAGTTCGATCAACGACGGACGGACGGGCGCATCCGTCACGAGTGGAGCGTGAGTTCCAATCGCAACAGCTGCGGCGCGGCGGGGAGCAAGAAGGTCGAGAAGCTGCCCTGCTGGATCGTTCCGTTGGCGGCGGCATAGTCGCCGGTCACCGGGACGCCCAGGTTGGCCGCCGGGACGTTCTCGCCCGTATCGGTGTTGAGCAGATTCTGCACCGAGAACTGGAGGTCGGCGAACTTCCCAACCGGGTGGCTGTAGCTCAGGTCGACGATGGCGAAGGGCGGTTGATAGTAGGCGTTGTTCTTGCCTTCGTAATCCACGCCGATCGAGGCGTGGCCGCCCTTTTTCCAGTCGTAGGTGAGCTGGCCGTAGCCCTTGAGGTAGGGAATACACGTCGTGATGCCCGGGGTGTCGGCGCCGATGCCGCAGATCTGCACGTTGTTCGCCGGCAGTCCCGGATAGGCTCCGAACGCGTCGATCGGGATGCCCGTGAGGATCGAGCTGTCGGCGGCAGCCGAGATGCTGTAGCCGAGGCCGGTCCGCGGCGCATAGCCGTACTTGATCGTCGCGACCTTCGATTGCAACTGCGCGACGTTGTACGGCGCGAAGATGCCGAGGCCGAGATTCGGCGTACCGTCGTACGTGACGAGCTCGGTGGTCTCGATGTCCTGGATCACGTCGTGGATGACGGTGTAGACCAGATCGAGGCTCAGGACGCTGCCGCCCTTGAAGCGATGATCGGCACCGAGGCTGTAGGCGATGCTCCGCTCGGGGTCGAGGTTCGCGTTTTTCTCGGTGACGATGCCCGCGAGGAACTGCGGCGGCGAGGGGCCCTGGACGGCCGCCGGTCCGGTGAGGTCGCCGATGAACGGAAACGTTTCGGACGTGCCGTAGGCGGCGCGGATCGACGTATCGTTTTTCGGCCGGTACACGAACGCGAAGTGCGGATCGAAGCGCGAGACGCTGCGCTGCAACGGACCTTCGACGGCGTTGCCGTTGGAGACGATGGGTTGCTCGCCGTTGACGGTCCAGAGCGTATTGTACAAGCCGAAGTCGACGGTCAGCTTGTCGATCGGGTGCAGATCGCCCGTGAGCGAGAAGGTCGAGAAGCGCGTCGCCGAGCCTTCCGGAACTTGGAAGTCCGTCGGCGCGTTGGCGAACGCGTACGCGCTGCCGCCGTGGAAGTCGTACGTGAAGCTGATCTCGTTATCGGCCCACGGGTGGATGTAGGTCAGCGTGTTGCCGTAGAGCGTGTCGTGCTCGAACGTGCTATAGGGATACTGGTAGCACTTCTCTTGGCCGCCGATCGTCGTGATCGTGTTGTTCGGGCTGTTGATCTGATAGAACGAGTAGATGGTGCCGGTCGGACAAAACGAATTCGGCGCCTCGAACGCGTTCGGATTGGTGAGCCCGGTCGCCGGGATCTGGGTACCGGGCGGAATCGACTGCGGGCCCGGATAGCACGTTGCGGTCGGGTTGAGCGTCGTGCACGCGGGATACCCCATGTTCGCACTCGGCGCGAAGAACGCCGGATACGTGCCCTCGTCCTGGCCGTTGTAGGTGTCGGGTTCGATGGTCGCGATGTACGGGCGCTCGAGCAAGGTATCGTTGCCGATCGTCGTGCGGAACTCGGCAGAATACATTTGCTGCTGGCTCGTGATGATCGTACCGGGATACCAGAAGAGGCTATTGGCGATCGTCTTTCCGACGAGGTACTGCAAGTTCGGAGCGGTGCATTGGAGCGTGCCGGGGATGCACTCCTCGACCGTTGCCGGGCCCTCGGCGATGCCCGAGAAGTAGCCCTGCGGATTGTAACCGCCGTACGACCCGACGAAGCTCAACTGCAGCGACGTCGCGGGTGAGAAGTCGTACTTCACCTTGTAGAGCTGCCCGCGCTGGATGAACGAGCCGCCGACCGTGCCGCAGAACGGAACGATACCGGCAAAGCCCGGCGAGTTCGCGACGGTGGTCGGATCGCTGATGTAGAGATCGCACTCGTTCTTGCCCGAGTACGGCGAGTTGTACCACGAGGTGCCCGCGCCGAGCACGTAGCTGAGGTTGCCCCACTTGCCGCGATAGAGCAAGTCGGCGAAGAGCGAGCTGTAGCTGTCGGTTCCGGCGTTCACCGTGAGCGACGTCTTGTTCGTGAAGCTGGGGGTCGAGAGGTTGACGGTGCCGCCGACGGCGAGGTTCGCGAACGGCGTCGTGTTGCCCGGACCGCTCTCGACCTGGGCGCTGCCGATCATCCACGAGGGGAAATACTCGCTGAGCCACACGCCGTATTGCCCGAGCGCGAGCGGATGACCGTCGATGAGGACCTGCGTTTCGTACGGCTGCAAGCCGCCGACCACGATCGAGGTGTCGAGCGCGGTCGCCAAATGCTGAACGACGAGGTTCGGCACCTGTTGGAGCACGTCGTTGATCTGCGGGTTGCCGGACTGGGCGAATTGATCCGCTGAGAGCACCGTCGTGGCCGCCGGCCCCGTGTTGATCGTGCTGCGGCCGGAGGCGGTGGTGGTCGTGGTTCCGATCGTCTGCAGCGAGCTGAACGACGTCTCCGTGAGGGTGACGCGCAGCGGCTGGGTGCTGCCGGGGACGATCGTGACGCCCGTAACGGATGCGGGTTGGAAGCCGCCGCGCGTGACGGAGATGTCGTACACGCCGGCCGGTACCGTGAGCGAGAACGACCCATCGGATTTGGTCGTCGTCGACGCTTTGGAGGGACCGGTGGCGTTGACCGTCGCGCCGCCGACCGGTGAACCGGCCGCACTCGTGATGGTTCCCGTGATCACCGCGGATGTTGCGGTCGGAGCTGTTTGGGCCGAGGCCTGCGCGATGCTCGAGCAGACCATGGCCGCTATGGTGAAAGAGAGAAAGAGCGTTCGTACGAGAGCGAATGGGATACGCATGAGTCCTCTTGGCGGTGGCCGAGTAGAATCGGATGCTCGGGTCTCTCACCCTTCGAATCGGAGCAGCGTGGACGAGACCCGATGCCACGCTTGCAGGTGACGGTGAAATGGCGTCGGCCCGTCGCCGATATCAACGACGGGCCGACGATGGGCGCATCCGTTACGTGTGGAGGTTGAGTTCCAAGCGCAACAATTGCGGAGCGGCCGGGATGAGGAACGTCGGGTAGCTGCCCTGCTGGATCGTCCCGTTCGCCGCTGCATAGTCGGCGGTCACCGGGACGCCGAGATTTGCCGCCGGCACGTTCAAGCCCGTGTCGCTGTTGAACACGTTCTGGACCGAGAAGCGAAGCTCGGCGAACTTTCCGACCGGATGACTGTAGTTGAGGTCGACGATGGCGAACGGCGGCTGATAGTAGGCGTTGTTCTTGCCCTCGTAGTCCACGCCGATCGCGGCATGTCCGCCTTTGCGCCAGTCATACGTGATCTGTGCGTACCCCTTGAGGTACGGAATACAGGTCGTGATGCCCGGTGAGTAGGCGCCGATACCGCAGATCTGGACGTTGTTCGCCGGGAGACCGGGCGTTGCACCGAACGCGGAGATGGGAATGCCCGAGAGGATGGAGCTGTCGGCGGCCGCCGAGATACTGTAGCCGAAGCCCGTTCGCGGCGCGTAGCCGTACTTGAGCGTCGCGACCTTCGATTGCAACTGGGCGACGTTGAACGGCGCGAAGATGCCGAGGGCCAGATTCGGCGTTCCATCGTACGTGACGAGTTCGGTGGACTCTTCGTCCTGAATCACGTCGTGGATGACCGTATACGCAAGATCGATGCTGAGGACGCTGCCGCCCTTGAAGCGATGATCGCCGCCGAGACTGTAGGCGATGCTCCGCTCGGGGAGGAGGTTCGCGTTCTTCTCCGTGAGCGTGCCTGCGAGAAAGGACGGCGGCGACGGCCCTGCGACCGCCGGTTGTCCGGTCAGCTCCCCGATGAACGGGAACGTCTCGGAGGTTCCGTAGGCGGCGCGAAACGACGTGTCGTTCTTCGGACGGAAGACGAACGCGACGTGCGGATCGAAGCGCGCGACGCTGCGGTCCAGGGGTCCTTCGGTCGTGTTCCCGTTGTTGAAGATCGGTTGTTGGCCGATGACCG
>Ga0116230_10001121_pt1 | contig 24876 bp, 21 predicted proteins | sample S1TSphfallax_3_FD_88678 | JGI IMG/M metagenome (GOLD analysis project Ga0116230, IMG submission 88678) | Host-associated microbial communities from peat moss isolated from Minnesota, USA - S1T2_Fd - Sphagnum fallax MG | ecosystem: Host-associated > Plants > Peat moss > Unclassified | place... | reverse complement strand
GTCGGGCGGCGTGGTGTGGACGTACATGGGTCCGCGCGACAAACAGCCCGATCCGCCGAACTACGAGTGGGTGCGCGCGCCCGCGACGCACTGCCGCGTCTCGAAGACGTACGAGCACGCCAACTGGCTGCAGGCGCTCGAGGGCGGCCTCGACACCTCGCACTCGTCGTTCGCGCACAACGAGCGGCTCGGCGACAAGAATTGGATTCGCAATCGCGACGGCGCGCCGCGTCTCGACGTCGAGAAAACCGACTACGGCTATCGGTACATCTCGACGCGCAACATGGGCGACGACGGCAAATACATCCGCGTGTACCAATACATCATGCCGGCGCAGGCGCTGCGCGGCGGCGTGACGTCGTGGACGGGTCTCGGGAAAGCCGACGTGCCGCGGCTCGACGGCCACATCTGGGTGCCGATCGACGACGAGAGCGTGTGGGCTTACAACATGGTCTGGAGCTACGACGCCGACGTGCCGATCACCGAAGACTGGCACGTGAAAGACGAGACGCGATTCGGTCGCGGCCCCGACGATCTGATCCCCGGCACGTTCGAGCTCAAGAAGAACCTCGCGAACGACTTCATGATCGACCGGCAGATGCAGAAGACGAAGAACTACACCGGCATCGTCGGCATCAACACGCAAGACTTCGCGCTACAAGAGGGCATGGGCGCGATCGTGGACCGCTCGAAAGAGCATCTGGGCACGTCGGACAAGGCGATCATCGCGTGCCGTCAGCTCTTGCTCGAAGCCGTCGACAAGGTGGCCGCGGGCGAGTCGCCGCGCGGTCTCGATCCGTCGACCTACGAGACCGTGCGGCCGTACGATGCGGTCATCCCGCACGACAAGAGCTGGGAAGTCGAGTTCGCGCCGGAGCTGGTCGCGAAGTTCTAAGCGGGCGAAAGCGGCTGCGCTCTCGCGGGCGGCTCGGTGCCATCGCTCGGCGGTGCCTGCGGCAGCCGCTGGATGGCGCAGCCGCTCGTCTCGACGGTCTGCATCGGGTTCGTCGTGTAGGTGAGGGTGGTCAGCGTGGCGGCCTCGAGTCGGCCGTCTTGCGCGAGTGCCCGCGCGTCGACGTGAACGCCGATCCCGATCTGCGCGGTCGCGTTGATCAGAGCACCGCCCGCGTCGCCGTTCGCCTGGACCAGGCGTGCACCGGCGGCCGGTCGTTGGACGCTGGCCTTCATCGGCACGGGGACGACGTTCTCGTCGTCGAGTTCGATGCTGATCGTGTACGGTTTGGTCACCGCGCCGGTGGTCAGCACGCGCTGGAGAATGGTGTAGCACGCGCGATCGCGATCGACGGCTTCGGCGTTCGGCGCGACGGCCGTGTTGTCGCCGCGCACGATCATCACGTCGCGGTACGACACGGTGCCCGCAGCGGTTTGGCTCGTGGTGGTGACGAGGTACGGCTGCTCGACGGTGTCCGCCGATCCCGCGAGCGGAATCAGCGCGAGACTTGCGGCGACGGCGAGCGTGCCGGCGGAGAAATGCGTCCATTCCATGGATCGAGCGTACCCGCGCCGACTGTGCGGTGCATTGGGGATTGCTGCGAATTCGCTAGGGCTCGTCGCGCGAACGAGTGCTCGGCGTGCCCTCGGCGAGCTGGAAGACGTTGCCCTCGGGGTCGGTGCCGTCGCAGAGCGCACCGGTGAGCGGCGGAAACGCCTTCATCTCGCGCATCGTGACGCCGCGGGCGATCAGCTCGGCCCGCAATTCCGCAAGATCGCGATCGACGGTGAAGACCAACTTGGCGTTGCTCTCCGACATCGCGCCGGCTGCGCGATGGGCGGGCCCGACCCGGTGAAGCGCGAGTTGGCATGATCCGGCAGCGAGCACGGCCCACTCGCCGGGAATCGCTTCGACGAGCGCGAGGCCGAAGTGCTCGCGATAGAACGTCGCGATGCGTTCGACGTCCTGGACGTAGAGCATGATCCGATCGAGCGAGACGTTCACGCGGGCACCCGTAAGCAAGGGGCCCTTCACTACGACCCGAGCACGACCGATACCCTGCGCAAGGATGGGGCCTCGGGGTTCGGGTGGTACTCAACCTTCATGACCGATACGATGACGCGCGCGGCCGTGATGACCGGGCCGAAAGCGACCGAGGTCCGCGACCTGCCCCTGCCCGAGGTTCCGCCCGACGGCGGCCTGCTCAAGGTGATCGCGGCGGGGATCTGCGGCAGCGACGTGCCGATGTACGCGAGCGACGTCAACGTGCCGCGCATCCTCGGTCACGAGAACGTCGGCACGATCGCGAAGATCGGCGATATCGCCAAGGAGCGCTGGGGCCTCGACGTCGGCGACATGGTCGCGCTCGAAGAGTATCTGCCGTGCGGGCACTGCATCGACTGCCGCACGGGTGAATACCGCTCGTGCCTGCAGACCGACAGCAAACGTCCGGGCGCCCTGCGGTACGGCACGACCGGCCTTGCGACGGAACCCTCGCTGTGGGGTGGCTACAGCCAGTACCAGTATCTGCACCCGCGGTCGGTCTTCCACAAGGTCCCCGCAGGCGTCGAGCCGCGCATTGCGGCGATGGCGTTGCCGATCGGCAACGGCTTCCAGTGGGCCTATCTCGACGGCGGCGCCGGTCCGGGGCAAACGGTCGTCGTGCAAGGCCCGGGCCAGCAGGGTCTCGCGTGCGTCGTCGCCGCGAAGGTCGCCGGCGCGACGACGATCATCTGCACCGGTCTCGCGCGCGACGCGCACCGGCTCGAAGCGGCGAAGCGCCTGGGTGCCACGCACACCGTCTGTGTCGATGAGGAGTCGCTCGACGACGCGCTCGCACGCATCACCAAAGGTGCCGGCGTCGATCTCGTGCTCGACGTGTCGTCGGGCGGTGCCGATCAGGTCGTCGGTGGCGGCATCCGCGCGCTCAAGAAGCGCTCGAAATTGCTCGTCGCCGCGTACAAGCGCAAGAAGATCGATCAGTTCGATCTCGATCTCGTCATCCAGAAGCAGGCGACGGTCCGCGGCGTGCGCGGGCATAGCTACAAAGCGGTCGAACTCGCGCTCGATCTGATGGCCGCGAAGACGGTCGACCTCGAAGCGATGTCGACCCACCACTTCGGCCTCGACAAGGTCGACTACGCATTACGTCTCGTGGGCGGCGAAGTGCAAGACGGCGCCATCCACGTCACCGTCACTCCCTGGAACTAGAACCGAGAATAAGGAACCCGTGGCAAAACTGACCCTCTCCCTCTCGTGCTGGGATTACGACCGCACGCGCGCGATCGCCGACGGACGCGTCCAAGTCGACGGCTGCGAGATCATCTATCAGCCGCTCGTCGTCGAAGAGACGTTCTTCCGGATGCTGCGGTATCGCGATTTCGACGTCTCCGAGATGTCGCTCTCGTCGTACACGCGCTCGAAATTTCTCGACGATCCGTTCATCGCGATCCCGGTCTTTCCGTCGCGCACGTTCCGTCACGGCTTCATCTTCGTCAGCGGCAAGAGCGACATCAACGAGCCGAAGGATCTGATCGGGAAAAAGATCGGCTGCCCCGAGTATCAGCTCACCGCGCCCGTCTGGATTCGCGGCATTCTGCAAGACGAGTACGGCGTGCCGGTCGACTCGGTGAAGTATCTCATCGGCGGTGAAGAACAGCCGGGCCGCGACGAGAAGATCAAGGTCGATCTGCCGCCCAATTTCGATCTGAAGCCGATTGGCCCGACGGATACGCTCGCGCAGATGCTCGTCGACGGCGACATCGATGCGATGTACAGCGCGCGGGTTCCCTCGACGCTCGGCACAGCGGGCGTGCATCGCCTCTTCGACGACGTCGTCGGCACGGAGAAGGCGTACTTCGCGAAGACGAAGATCTTCCCGATCATGCACGTCGTCGTGATCCGTCGCGACGTGTACGAGAAGCATCGCTGGCTCGCGCAGGCGCTCTACAAGGCGTTCGTGCAGGCGCAGAAGATCACGTATCACGATCTCGAGGAAGGCGCCGCGCTCAAGACGATGCTGCCCTGGGTGAACTGGGAGCTCGCCGAGACGAAGGCGCTGATGGGCGACGACTATTGGTCGTACGGGTTGCAGAAGAACCAGCACGTGCTCGACACGTTTCTGCGCTATTCGTACGAGCAGGGTCTCTCGAAACGCAAACTCGATCCCGCCGACCTCTTCGCCCCCGAAACGCTCGAAGCGTTCACGATCTGATGCGGTGATGCTGCTGGGCCTGCTGGCGGCTGCGCTTCTCTCGGCGCCTTCGCCGGCGCCGTCGCCGTCGAGCTCGCCCGTGCCGCGTGCAGCAATCGGAACGGTGCGCGTCGTCACCGGCACCGCCGCCGCGCTGCATACGCTGCCGATGCCGGCGGCGGCGCTCGATCAAGCGACGATTGCGACGATGAACGGCACGCTCGACGCGATCCTCGGCGCACTGCCCGGCTTCGATCGCGCGCGCGCGAACGGCACGTTCTCGAACTACGGATTGGACCGGCTCTCGATCGGCGGGGCGGGCACCGATCGGGCGGGGTTGCTGGTCGACGGGATCCCGGGTCTCGATCCGTTCGGGGGTCAGGTCGACTGGGCGCTTCTGCCCTCGCCGGTCATCACGCGTGCCGAAGTCTTGCTGGGGCCCGGGTCGGCGCTCTACGGGTCGGGAGCGATCGGCGGGGCGCTCGACCTGCGCACGTTTTCCGCGGCCGACGTCGGCTCGGCGCCGTTCGTCGCGCCGTCGCTCACCGTCGGCGGCATCTCGCGTGAGGCGACGGTCCTGGCCGGCGTGCCGGATGGCGATTGGCGCTTCGGCGTGTGGGGCGATACGTCGCGCACCACGTTCGGCGCGCTGCCGCCCGCCGACACGTATGCGGGTGCGACCGCGGCCACGACGGTCACCGGCGCCGCACGCGCGACGGCGCAGTACCAGGCCCGCAATCTGACGCTCGATCTCGGCCTGCTCGCCGGCACCGACGCGCAGAACGAAGGCCGGCCGAAGTATACGTTCTCGCGCGACGCGAATCAGGCCGATGCCGCGCTCACGCTCGCGGGCGGGGTGTTCTCGGCGACGCTGCGCGCGTACGATCGCGACTTCCATCTGATCAACGCCGCCGACGCGTTTCCGACCAGACCCGGGACGCTGCTCTACACGCAGACCGTTCCGTCGAGCGATTTGGGATTCTCACTCGATCTCGTCGGCACGTGGACGCACGATACGCTGCTCGTGCGCGCGGAAACGCGCGCAGCGCGCGGTGATTCGGTGCAGCTCAGCGCCGCGGGCGCCGTCGAGGATGCGGGCGGCGGGACCGAGCGAACCGATGGCTACGTGATCGAGGACGACCTCACCGCGGGACGGTTGCAGCTGCTCACGGGTGCGCGGCTCGACGACGTGCTCACGCAGGCGGGGATCACCGGGAACGGTTCGATCGCGACGAGCGCGGCCGCGATCAGCCCGCGCGCCGCATTCTCCTACGCCGTGACGCCCGCGGTCGTGTTTCGCGTGTACGCCGGCACCGGCTTGCGAACGCCGTTTCTGAACGAATTGGTGCGCGGCTATCGCATTGGGTCGATCACCTACGAACCGAGCCTGCACCTCTTGCCGGAACGCTCGCGCAGCGGCGGCCTCGGCGTCGATGTCGGAACGGGCGCAACGCGCGCGAGCCTCGACGTGCAGTCGACGACGGTCGTCGATGCGATCGATTTTCGCACGCTCTCGCCGACGCTGCAAATGCGTTCGAACGTCGGGCGCACGCAGACCAACGGGGCGACGATCACGCTCTCGCGCGCGATCGGCTGCGACACCTTCGATGCGTCGGCGTCGCGCAACGGCGCTCGCATCACGGCCGACGTCGATCCGACGCTGCTCGGCGAACGACTGCCGTATGTTCCCGCGAGCTCGATCTCGGCGGGGTGGAGCGGCGGTCGCGACCTGATCGCGTCGCTGCGGTACACGCACGTCGGACTCGCGTACGCCGACGATCGCAACGCGATGCTGTTGCCGGCGGCGAACGTGGTCGACGCGTCGCTCGCGCGGCGCACACCGTGGGGATCGGTGCAAGTCGGGGCGACGAATCTCGGCGACGATACCTATCTCTCGAGTCCCGATCGGCTCGCGCCGCCGTCGAATCTCTGGTTGCGTCTCTCGACGCAACGCCCCGGCAGCCGTCCGCGCTGCTGACCACAAGGAGAATTCCGTGATCACCATCGCGCAGACCCAGGCGGCCATCACGGCGATCGTCGCGGCGACCGAGGCGGCGGGATACGTCGTCGCCATCGCGATCGTCGACGAGAACGCCGATCTGGTCGCCGCCTATCGCATGGATGGTAGCCGCCCGCGCTGGATGCGCGCCTCGCTGCGCAAAGCGTACACCGCGTGCGTGATGGACCGCGACACGGCGGCCTTCCACGACGAAATCGTGCGACGGAACCTGCAGATCGCCTATTACGGTGACCCGATGTTCACCGCCCTGCCCGGCGGCATCCCGATCGTCGCCCCCGACGACACCACGATCGGGGCGATCGGCGTGACCGGGCCGACCCAGGGCCGCGACGCGGAGCTGGCAGCCGCGGGGTTGCCGTTCTTCGAGGCCTGAGGGCGCTCCGGATGGGCCGGGTGCAACCGGAAGGCCTTCCCGGCCCATCGAACCGGATACGATGAACGAAGTGAGCGATCGCGTCCGCGGCTGGTTCGCCGACGGCAAACGCGTGGTGCTGGCCACCCTGGTCGACACCGAGGGCCCCTCGCCGCGCGACGAAGGCGCGATGTTCGCCGTTTCGAGCGAACACGATCTGGCCGGGGCGATCAGCGGCGGCTGCGTCGAGTCGACGATCGTCGACATCGCCGATGCGATCTTCGACGGCGGCCAGGCACGGCGCGTGAGCATGGGCCCCGACGACGACGTCGACGGCGGACCGACCTGCGGCGGCACGCTCCACATCGTCGTCCGCGAGCTCGACCGGGCGACGTTCGATGACTTCGTGGCTACGCAAGAGCGCGGCGAGCGTTTCGCCCTCGCCCTCGGCGTCGACGCGCCGCACGCCATCCGCGTGCTCCACGACGAAGAGGCGATCTCCGGCTGCGACGAGCGGACCTTCGTGTTGCAGTACGGTCCGCCGCCGAAGATGTACGTGATCGGCGCCGTCGACGTCGCGCGACCGCTGTTGACCTATGCCAAGACGCTCGGCTTCGACGTGACGATCATCGACCCGCGCGCACCGTTCGCGGTGCCCTCGCGCTTCCCCGGAGCCCGGGTGCTCGTCGCGTGGCCCGATGAAGTGCTCGAGCGCGCGTCGGTCGAGGAGCGGGACGCAATCGTCTCGCTCGCGCACGATCCGAAGTTCGACGTGCCCGGCATTTCGGCGGCGCTGCGTACGAACGCCGGCTACATCGGCGCGATGGGCAGCCGCGGCACGACCGCTCGTCGCAACGAAGCCCTGCGCGAACGCGGCTTCACCGACGCCGATCTCGCCCGTTTGCACGCACCGATCGGGCTCGATCTCGGCGCGCGTTCGCCCGAGGAGATTGCGCTTGCGATCGTCGCGGAAATCGTGAAAGAGAAGCGCGGCGGCCCCGGCAACTCGCTCAAGTACGGCACGGGTCCGATTCGCACGCGCGTGGCGGTCGGCGCCTGACGATCGTCATCCTGGCGGCGGGCGCGTCCCGCCGCTTCGGGCGACAGAAGTTGCTGGAATCGCTCGACGGACGGACGCTGATCGCGCGTGCGCTCGATGCGAGCGCTGCGTGGCCGGTGGTGGTCGTCGCATCCGACGCCGTTGCCACGGGCATCGCCGCGCACGGCCGTGCGGACGTACGCATCGTGCGCAACGCCGAGCCCGAGCGCGGGATGACGCACTCGCTCGCGCTCGCCGACGCGACGTTGCCGGCCGATGAGCCGATCGCGGTGCTGTTGGCCGATCTTCCCGATTGCGACGCGGCGGCGATTGCGCGCGTCGTCGATGCGTACGACGCGAGCGTCGACGTCGTCGTGCCGCGCGCCGGCGATCGCTTCGGCCATCCGGTCGTGTTCGGCGCCGCGGCGCGCGCGCGCATCGCGGCCCTGCCCGAAGGCGACGCCCTGCATCGCTTGCGCGACGATCCGTCACTGCGGCGCCGCGTGCTCGACGTGCCGGACGCACGCGCGTTCGCCGACATCGACACCGAAGCGGACCTGCGCGCGCGCGGCTGAGCGCCCCACCAAACGGCCGAAGGCGGCGTCGGCCGCAGCGGCCAAACGCCCGGCATCGAACCGGATACCACGGCGCCGCTTCGCGCGCGCGTCACGCACCTCGGCACCCTCGTCGGCGACGTCCTTCGCGAACACGCGCGTCCGCGCACGTTCGAGCTGGTCGAGCACTTGCGCGCCCTCACGCGCGCGCGGCGCGCGAACCCGCGCGCGTTCGATGAAGCCGAGCTCGACCGCACGCTCGACGAACTCGATCTCCACGACGCGGTCGACGTGATCCGTGCGTTCGGCCTCTATTTTCAGATGGTCAATCTCGCCGAAGAACTGCATCGCGAACGCCGCCGCCGCGAGCATCTCTTCGCCGGCGACCCGCCGATGCGCGGTTCGCTCGAAACGCTACCGGCCGATGCCGGATCGCTGCTCGAACGGCTCGAGATCCGCCTGGTGTTCACCGCGCACCCGACCGAGGTGTCGCGCCGCACCACGCTCGAGAAGTTGCTCACCATCGCGGCGCTCTTGCGCGAGGGCGATCAACGCCGGCTGACCGGTGAAGAGGCGGCCGCGATCGACGACGAGCTGCGCGCGCAGATCGTCCTGATGTGGCAGAGCAACGAGCTCTACGCGACCGCCCCCACCGTTGCCGACGAAGTGCGCAATCTGCTCGCGCGCTTTCGCGAGTCGATCTTCGATGAGGCGACGCTGCTCTTCGAACGGCTGGAAGCGCGCTTCGGCCCCGACGTGCCGACGTTTCTCAGCTTCGGAAGTTGGATCGGATCCGACCGCGACGGGAACGCCAGCGTCGCACCCGATGCGATCCTCGACGCGCACGAGCGCGGCCGCGCGTTCGTGCTGACGCGCTACGTTCACGCGGTCGAAGAGTTGCAGGTGCGCCTATCGCAAGACGCGGTGCGCGGGCACGTTCCGGCCGAGGTGTTGGCGTCGGTCGACCACGACGGTGCGGAACTCCACGACGTTCGCTATACGATCGGGCCGCGGCAGCAATCGGAACCGTATCGGCGCAAACTGGCGTTCGTCCATCGCCGACTGACGCTCGCCGCGAGCGATGCGCCGGGCGGTTACGCCGACGCCGATGCGTTCGCGGCTGACCTCGACGTGCTGCTCGCCGGCGTGAGCGCGGCGAGCGGTGCGGGCGTGGCGCGGCCGTTGCGCCGGCTCCGGCGTGCCGTCGCGATGTTCGGCTTTCGGCTCTACGCGCTCGAGTGGCGGCAGCACCGCGATCGCGTCACGAGCGCGCTCGACGAGATCGTCGCCGCGATCGAACCCGGCACGCCGCCGCTCTCCCAGCGTCCGACCGCGGAGCGCGACGCCTGGCTCGAACGCGAACTCGTCTCGCCGCGTCCGCTGATCCCGCGCCTTCACGCATTCTCCGCGCCGTCGGTCGACCTGATCGCCTCGCTCGAAGCCGTCGCGACGCTGCGCGCGCGGCGCGGGGCGGAGAGCGTCGCGTCGTTGATCCTCGCCGGCACCGAGGGACCGTTCGAGATGCTCGCGCTGGTGGTGATGGCGCGCGCGTGCGGCGTGTTCGACGCGGGCCCGTTGCAGGCGGTGCCGCTGTTCGAGAGCGCGACGTCGCTCGCGAGCGGACCCGCGATCGTGCAGTCGCTCTTGCAGAGCCCGGGCTTTCGCGCGGCGGTCGCGGCGTGCGATAACGTGTGGGAGATCATGCTCGGCTATTCCGACAGCGCGAAGGTCGCCGGTATCGTCGCGAGCACGTGGGGTATCTATCGCGCGCAGGTCGCGATCTGCGGCGTCGCCGAGCGGTTCGGCGTCACGCTGCGCTACTTTCACGGGCGCGGCGGATCGGCCGGCCGCGGCGCAGCCGACGCGCGTGAAGCGATCGCCGCACAGCCGCCGCACGCGCGCACGGGGCGCTTCAAGGTGACCGAACAGGGCGAGGTGATCGGCGCGCGTTACGGTCTGCCCTCGCTCGCGCGGCGCAACTTCGAACTCGCGGTCACGTCGGCCGTGCGGGGCTTCGCCGTCGAGAAACCGGCGCCGCCCGCGTGGTCCGCGATGCTCGACCGGCTCGCGGCGCACGCGCAGGCGGCCTACGTCGAACTGATCGACGATCCGCAGTTCCTCGCGTTCTTCGCGTTGTGCACGCCGGTCGACGAGATCGGCGAGATGCAGATCAGTTCGCGTCCCGGTCGCCGCGGCGGAACGCGCCGTTCGATCGACGATTTGCGTGCCATCCCGTGGTCGTTCGGCTGGGCGCAGACGCGCGGCATGCTGCCGGGCTGGTACGGTTTCGGCTCGGCCGTGCGCGCCGAGCGCGACGCGTTGCCGTTGCTGGTGACGATGGCACGCGAGTTCCCGATGTTCGCGACGATGCTGCGCAACATCGAGCGCGCGCTCGCCGTTGCCGACCTGCCGATCTTCGAACGCTACGCGCGCGAGCTCGTTCCCGACCAAGCGATGCGCGCAAAATTCGTTCCGCGCATTCGCACGGAATACGAGGAGTCCGTGAATTCGATGCTGGCCATTCTCGAACACGTGCGGTTGCTCGAGAGCGATCCGACGCTCGCGCGCAGCATCGCGCTGCGCAATCCGTACGTCGATTCGATCTCGTTCATGCAAGTGCGCTTGCTGCGCGCGTTCCGGGCCACGAGCGAGCCCGACCTGAAGTTGACGAACGCGATCAAGCTCTCGATCAACGGGATCGCGGCCGGACTGCGAGTGACCGGATGATCGGGCGTTTGATGCGGCGCGTCGTTCCCGCCCTCGTCGCGGCGATCGCGGTGTGTGCGCTCCCCGCGCACTCGGGCGAGTGGATCGCGCATCACGATCTGATCTTTCCACCGGATGCGCCGAGCCTCGGCCCGGTCGCTGGTCCCGGCGACATCTTTCTCGCCGGTCCCGCGACGCCCGAGGCGCGGGCCGCGTGGGCCGCGGATCTCGATGCGTGGCGCAAGCGGCGTCGCAACGAGCTGGGGCTGCACGACGACCAGTACGCGCGCGCCGATCTCGCCTGGACGCGTCGTGCGTTCACGCAGGATCAAGTGCTCGCGTGGGACCGCACGCTCTACGATCCGGTCGCGCACCGCTATACCGTCGACCGTTTTCTCGACGACGCCGAACGCCGCTTCGGGCCGCTCGACTCGGTGCTGATCTGGCCGACGTATCCGAACCTCGGCGTCGACGAACGCAATCAGCTCGACCTCGTGCGCGATCTGCCCGGCGGATTGCCGGCGTTGCGCGCCGCCGTCGAGGCGTTTCATCGCCACGGCGTGCGCGTGCTCTTTCCGTATCTCGCGTGGGATACGGGCACGGAGCGCGAGCCGCTCACCGATGCGGCAGCGTACGCGCGGCTCATCGCTTCGGTCGACGGCGACGGCGTGAACTTCGACGGTCTCGGCGGCGTGCCGGAAACGTTTCGCTCGGCGTCCGACGCGGTCGGCCACCCGCTGGCGCTCGAACCGCAATTCGAGACGGTCGATGCGTCGCTGAGCTGGAGTCAGATCAGCTGGAACGATTGGGTGACGTGGGAGACGATTCCGTATCCCGCCGTGCCGATGGTGAGCCAAGCGAAGCTGCTCGAGCCCGCGCACATGACCGAGGTGACCGACCGCTACACGCGCGTGAAGACCGACAGTTTGCAGCACGCGTTCTTCAACGGCCAGGGCTACGCGATCTTGGAGAACCTGTGGGGCTACTGGTCGGGCTTCAGCGATCGCGATGCGGAGACCGTGCTGCGCACGACGCGGATCGAGCGCGCATTCGCGGATGCGCTCGTCTCACCGGCGTGGGAACCGCATGTGCCCGTGCTGCAGCCGGGCGTCTACGCGAGCATGTTTCCCACCGCGACGCAGACGGTGTGGACGTTCGTCAACCGGCGAGAGACGAGCGCCGCGGGCGAACAGCTCGACCTGCCGGCGCGCGCCGGCGCGACGTACTACGATCTCTGGCACGGCGTGGAACTCACGCCGGTTGCGCGCGACGGCCGCGTGCGGCTCGCGTTCCCGATCGATCCGCTCGGCTACGGCGCGGTGCTCGAAACGACGGCGCCGGCGGATGCGTCGTTGCGCGCGCTGCTCGCGTTCATGGCGGCGCGTTCGCAGCGCTCGCTGCGCAGCTACGACGATACGTGGCACCCGACGCCGCAGACGATGCTGCCGATCGCACCCACGGTGCCGGCGCACGCCGCGCCGCCCGGCATGATCCACATTCCGGGCGGCGACTACGATTTCGTCGTGCGCGGCAACGAGGTCGAGAACGGCTACGATCCGGGCGTCGACGTCCAGGAGCCGTGGGAAGATCAGCCGCGACGCGATCACCGCCACGTCGTGCACGTCGCGCCGTTCTATATCGATCGCACGCCCGTGACGAACGCCGCGTTCGCGCGCTTTCTCGCGGCGACGCGCTACCGGCCCGCCGACGACCACAACTTCCTGCGCGACTGGCGCAACGGGACGTATCCCGCCGGTTGGGGCAACAAGCCCGTCACCTGGGTCGCGCTCGAAGACGCACGCGCGTACGCCGCCTGGGCCGGCAAACGGCTCCCGCACGACTGGGAGTGGCAGCGCGCGGCGCAGGGCGACGACGCGCGCCGCTATCCGTGGGGATCGGCGTGGGATCCCTCACGCGTGCCGCCGGTGACGCACGCGAATGAACGTCCGGCGCCGGCCGACGTGGACGCGCATCCCGCGGGTGCGAGCCCCTACGGCGTGCTCGACCTCGACGGCAACGTGAGCCAGTGGACCGACGAATTCGCCGACGTGCACACGCGCGCCGCGATCGTGCGCGGCGCGGCGTCGTATCGCCCGCTCGGTTCGGTGTGGTACTTCCCGCAAACCGACCGGCTCGACCAGCATCAGAAGGTGTTGCTCATGGACGCATCGCGCGATCGCTCCGGCACGATCGGCTTCCGCTGCGTGGTCGACGCCGCCGAGTAAGCGGGAGCCGCCGCTCCCGCTCGGCTGACTAAACGACCGCGAAGACCTCGCTGCGCGTGAGCGCGTTTTCGAGATCGGCGATGATGTCGTCGATGTCTTCGATGCCGACCGAGATGCGCAGCAGATCGTCGGTCACGCCGAGTGCGACCTTCTCCTCGACCGGGATCGACGCGTGGGTCATCGCGGTCGGCAGGCAGATCAACGACTCGACGCCGCCGAGCGACGCCGCCAGGTTGAAGATGCGCGTCGTGCGGGCGATCGCGAGGGCGCGATCGGCGCCGCCGCGCACGCGGAACGAGAGCACCCCGCCGGGCGCGTCCATCTGCCGGCGGCCGAGTTCGTATTGCGGATGGCTCGTGAGGCCCGGATAATAGACGTCGGCCACGTCTTCACGCGCCGCGAGCCATTCGGCCACGGCCTGCGCGTTCTTCACGTGCTCGCGCATGCGGAGCGCGAGCGTCTTCGCGCCGCGCAACGTGAGGTAGGCGTCCTGCGGACCGGGGATCGCGCCGATGGCGTTCTGGTGGAACGCGATCTGCGCGTGAAGGTCGGCGTCGTCGGTGATCACCACGCCGCCGACCACGTCGCTGTGGCCGTTGATGTACTTCGTCGTCGAGTGCCAGACGATGTCGGCACCGAGTTCGATCGGCCGCTGCAAGAACGGCGAGCAGAACGTGTTGTCGACCGCGACGAGTTGACCCGGCTTGCGGATCTCGCAGATCGCTTTGATGTCGATGAGCGTCAGCAGCGGGTTGGTCGGCGTCTCGATCCAGAACAGCTTGGTCGCGGGCGTCACCGCCGCACGGACCGCGTCGAGATCGTTCATGTCGACGAAGGTCGTCGTGATGCCGTAGCGCGGCAGCACCATCGTCAGCAGGCGGTGAACGCCGCCGTAGATCTCGCGCGTCGCGATGATGTTGTCGCCTTGCGAGAGCAGCGAGCAGACGGCGTTGGCCGCGGCCATTCCCGAACCGAACGACACGCCGAACGCGGCGCTCTCCAAGTTCGCGAGCTGCTTTTCGAGCGCCGATCGCGTCGGGTTGCCCGAGCGCGCGTAGTCGAAGCCCTTGTGCACGCCCACGGCTTGTTGCGTGAACGTGGCGGTTTGATAAATCGGAACGATGGTCGACCCGGTCGCGCTATCCGGATCTTGTCCGATACGGATCGCTCGAGTCGCGAATCCCTTGGCGGGAGAAGCGACGTCGCTCTCACGGCCCTGCGGCCGTGAAGTCGACTGCGAGTGAACCGACGGTTCGGTCGGCATGAGTGCACTCCACAGAAGGTAAGCGTTATTCAGTTGGTACCGACAGGAGCATACCCAGCCGGCGACCCGTCCGGCTACGGTTTCGGTCGCAGAGGACCCTCTTTTTCGGCGTTGCAACGGATTCCGACCCGCGTGACGTCGAGAGCTGGATGGGAACCTACGCAGCGGCGTCGGCGCGTATCTTGGACTCGGCTCTCAAGGCGGGCGCCGACTACGCGGACGTGCAGTTCTGGGCGATGCGCTCGGAAGATCTCTACGTGCGCAACGGCGACGTCCGCGACGCCTCCGACACGCGCTCACTCGGCTACGGCGTGCGGGCGCTGGTCGACGGAAGCTGGGGCTTCTACGGCAGCGATCGGCTGAGCGACGCCGACTTCGATCGCGCCGCGGCGAGCGCGACCGCGATCGCCCGATCCGGTGCAGAGGTTGCCGGCCGCGTCCGCGCGGTCACGCCGGCCGGTTCGATCGTCGCCCGCTGGGAGACGCCCTATCGGATCGATCCGGAAACCGTCTCGCTCGGGCGCCGCGCCGCTTATCTGCTCGACGTCGAGAAGTCGCTCCACGTCGCGAAGAACGTCGTGGCCGCGTTTGCGCTCATGCAGTTCTCCACGACGCGCAAAGAGTTCTATTCGACGACCGGTAGCGCGATCGAGCAGACGATCCGCCAGGCCGGCGGATACTGCGGTGCGACCGCCGTCGGCCGCGATCGCGATCCGCAGACGCGCACGACGCCCGACCTGTTCAATCAAGGCGGCGGGTACGAAGTGATCGAGCGCGCGAACATGGCGGCGCTTGCGCCGGAGACGGGCCGCGAAGCGGTGATCCTCGCCGACGCGCCGCGACTGCCGCCGGGCACGACCGACCTCATCCTCTCGAGCAACGTGCTGAGCTTACAGATGCACGAGTCGATCGGGCACCCGCTCGAACTCGATCGCGCGCTCGGCTGGGAAGCGAACTTCTCGGGCATCTCGTGGGTGCGCCCGAGCGACGCCGGCCACGTGCGCTACGGCAGCGATCTGCTCACCATCTACGCCGACAACGCGATGCCGCTCGGCCTCGCGACCGTCGGCTACGACGACGAAGCGGTGAAGCCGCAGCGCGTGCCGCTCATCGAGCGCGGCATCCTGCGCGCGTTCCTCTCTTCACGCGACACCGCGGCGCAAACCGGTCTGCCGCAGACCGCCTCGACGCACGCGCAAGATTGGGCCAGCATCCCGATGGTGCGCATCTCCAACATCGCGCTCGAACCGCACGACGGCACGCTCGCCTCGATCGTCGCCGAGACGAAGGAGGGCATCGTCGTCGACGGGATGACGTCGTGGTCGATCGACGATCACCGGCTCAACTTCCAATTCGGTCCGCAGATCGCATACGCGGTGAAGAACGGTAAGCGCGGCCGCATCTACAAGCAGCCGACGTATACCGGCGTCACGCCGCACTTCTGGGGCTCGATGGATCGTGTCGGCGGCCATGCCGATTACGTCGTCCTCGGCACGACGAACTGCGGCAAGGGCGAGCCCGAACAGAACGGGCACACCACGCACGCGTGCAGCGTCGCGCGATTTCGCAACGTGAAGGTCGGGGTGAAGACCGATGCATGAAGACGATCGCGCGTTGACGCTCGCGCACGCGGCGCTGACCGCCGCCGCCGGTGCCGATCAGGCGCAGGCGAACGTCACCATCAGCGATGCGTCGTACGCGCGCTTCGCGCAGAACTACGTGACGCAGAATCTCGAGTCACAGCAGACGACGCTCTCGCTGACCTACTACATCGGGAAGAAGTCGGGCTCGGTGACGACGGCCGACACGAGTGCGGAGGGCATCGCGCGTCTGGTCGCGCAGGCCAAGGCGATCGCGCAGCGCGTTCCCCCCGACAACCGGTTCGTCTCGCTGCCCGCGCCGCAACCGTACGCATCGCCCGTGCGGAGCTACTTCGCGGCGACCGCCGAAGCGTCGCCGGCCGACCGCATCGCGCACGTGCTGCCGGTCTTCGCGCGCATGAAGGCGTCGAACATCACGTGCTCCGGCTACACGACGACGCAGACGACGACGATGGCCGTCGCGAATTCACTCGGCCTGGCGGCCGCGTACACCGGCACGAGCGCGGGGATGCAAGTGAAGGCGATGGCGGCAGCGACGAGCGGTTACGCGGAATCCTATGCGCTCGATTACGCGACGATCGATCCGGTCGCGGTGGCGGAGCGCGCGGCGTCCAAGGCCACGGTCTCGGCCACGCCGGCCGATCTCGTACCGGGGCGCTACACCGTGGTGATGGAACCGAGCGCGTTCCAAGCGGCGGTCAAGGCACTGATCGAAGGCCTCGATGCGGGCGACGTGCTCGACGATCAGGACTCGTGGATGATCGGGCGCATCGGCACGCCGCTCTTCTCGCCGAACTTCACGCTGCGTTCCGACTGGAGCAATCCGCTCTTGGGCAACGCCCCGTTCGATCTTTCCGACGGCACGCCGCTCACGCGGTTCGCCTTCGTCGACCGCGGCGTTCCGGCGGCGTACTCGGTGAGCACGTACATGGGCCACAAGTTCGGCAAGCCCGTCACCGGCGTCGCCAACAGCATGATCGTCGATCCCGGCACCAAATCGCGTGAAGAATTGATCGCGTCGGTCGAGCGCGGGGTGCTGATCTCGCGAACCTGGTACGAGCGCGTCGTCAATCCGCGCGATGCGTCGATCACGGGCATCACGCGTGACGGCGTGTATCTGATCGAGAACGGCAAACTGACGCGAGCCCTCAAGAACTTCCGCTACTTCGTCTCGATGATCGACATGATGAAGGACGTCGAGTTCTCGAACCGCGCGGTGCTGGCGGAGCCCGAAGACGATCTCGGATACTCGTGCGTCGTGCCCGACGCGAAGTTCGCCAACTTCAACCTCGCCGCCCAAACCTCGTACGCCTGAGGGATCGCCGTGCATCGCCGCATCTTCATCGTTCGTTCCATCGCCGCGGTCGCCATCGCGGCGTCCGCCAAGCGCCCCGCACTCGCGCAGCCGTGCTCGAGCGCGAGCGGTGCACGGGTCGCCGGCATCGTGCGGCGGCCGTTCTGGGGCGCCGTGCCGGGCGGCTGCGGCGATCACCGCGGGCGCTCGCTGCACGGCGGCTACACGCTGGCCGACGCGCTCGCCGGCCGTCGCGCGCGCTGACGCGATGGAGCTGTTGCTGCTCGGCGGATACCGCTTTCTCGGCCGCGCGATCATCGCGGTCGCGCAGGCGCGCGGACATGCGGTCACCGCGTTCAATCGCGGCAATCTCGCGCCGCTGCCGGGCGTCGAGGCGATCCGCGGCGATCGCGACGATCCCGCGGCGCTCGCCGGCCGGCGCTGGGACGTCGCGATCGATACGAGCGGCTACATTCCCGCGCACGTGCGCCGGTCGGCCGAGGTGCTGCGCGATGCGGTCGAGCGCTACGTCTTCGTGTCGTCGTTGAGCGTGTACGCGGATCCGATGCCGCCGGACTGCGACGAATCCGCTGCGCGAAAGGCCCTCCCCGCAGGCGCCGATGCGAACGCGGCCGCGGCGAGCGAGACGTATGGCGCGCGGAAGGCGCTCTGTGAAGACGAACTCGCCGTCGTGATGCCGAGCCGCGGCGTCGTCGTGCGCGCCGGTTTCATCGTCGGGCCGCACGACAACACCGACCGCTTCAACTCGTGGGTGGAGCGCGCCGCGAAGAACGATCGCTTCCTCGTGCCGGGCGATCCGTCAGCGCCGTTGCAGATGATCGACGTGCGGGACATCGCGCACTGGATCGTCGCGGCCGCCGAGTCGTGCCTGGCGGGGCCCTATAACGTCACCGGTCCCGCCGAACCGTACACCGCGCTCGACGTCGCACGTGCCTGCATCGCGGGCACGGAATCGCACGCGACGCCGGTCGCCGTTGCGAGCGACGTCGCCGAAGCGGCGGGTCTGGTTCCCTGGGAACACATTCCGTTTTGGATGGTGCCGGAAACGTCCACGCTCATGCAGATGAACGTCGACCGCGCGCTCACCACCGGATTGCAGCTGCGACCGCTGGTCGACACCGTGCGCGATACCTATGCGTGGCTGCGTTCGAGCGAGCACGAACGTCGCATCGTCTGCCCGCCCGAGCTCGAGCGCGCGGCGATTGCGGCTGCGCTCACCTAGACCGGCGTGACGACCGCCGTGCAGAATTTACAGCGCTTCGCGGCGGCCGGGATGTCGCTCAAGCATTCGGGGCACGCGGTCACCGCCGGTGCGGCCGCCGCCGCGCGCACGCGGAGCGCCAGCACCTTTTCGATCGGCAGCACGACGAGATAATAGATCACCGCCGACACGATCAGGAACGAGACCACCGCGTTGAGAAAATCGCCGTAGGCGAAGACGCTGTGGTGGATCGTGAAGTGGAGCGTGCCGAAGTTCGGCTTGCCGAACGCGGCGGCGACGAGCGGCGTGATGAGATCCTTCACCAGCGCGTTCACGACGCCGGTGAATGCCGCGCCGATGACCACCGCGACCGCGAGGTCGACCACGTTGCCGCGCGCGATGAACGCGAGGAACCCTTTGATCATCGCAGCACCGCCGCGCGCACCGCGTCTCCGTGCTCGAGCGCGACGCCGGCGTAGAGATCGGCGAAGGCATCGTACATCGCCTGCGCGGCCGGATCGCCGGTCGACCGGCCGATCTCGTGCATCTCGGCGACCCAGCGGTACGCCTTCGGCGGCATCAACGGCAGCTGCCGGTCGAGGAAGGCCTTGAGCGTCGGCTGACTCGCGGCGAGTTCCGCTTCGAGTTCGTCGGCGAGACCGTGCTTCGCGGCCGCGGCGCGCATCGCGCTGCCGACCGCGGTGAAGCCCTTCGTGATGCCGGCATAGCACATCTTGAATGCGGAGGCGAGTCCGACGTCGCCGTCGAGCACCTTGATCGCAAGGCCCGCATCGTCGAGCGCGAGCAGCCATGCCGCGTCGGGTCCGGATGCGTAGAACGTCGGCGTGTAGCCGTCGCGCGGCGGTCCACCGATGATGCCGACGTCGATGCACGGCGCACCGGTGACGATGCTCGCGATCGTCGCCATCGTGTCGGGCGCGATCGCGTTGCAGTCGACGAAGGTCGTACGCCCGTTCATGCGTCCGAGTGCCGGTGCATAGCGCTCCGCCACCGACACCGCTTCACCGGGCGGCACGATCGAGAGCACGAACGCGCTGCCGGCGACGACGTCGTGATCGCTGGTCGCGATCGTGATCCCCGTCCGCGCGATGCGATCGGCGCTTGCCTTGGAGCGGCCCGCCAGCGACGTGACGACCTCGACACCGTTCGCGCGCAGGCGGGCGCCCACCGCGCTTCCCATCTCGCCCGTGCCGATCAGACCGATGCGCAATCCCACGACGTCCCTGCCTTTGCGATTGTTCGAGGTGATCTGGTGACCGGATCCGTAGCACCGATCATGGAATTGCGTGATTACGCGCAGGAGCGTCCGGGGCCCCGCATCACCGACGCGCATCGCTGCGCGCTCGCATGACCGAGCCGTCGCACCAGCACACCAAGAAGTTCGATCCCGCACGCGCCGCCGTGCTCGACGACGAAGAGCGGTTGCGTTACGTCGATCCGGTCGACGTGCTCGAACTCCTCGATGTCCCGGCCGCCGGCATCGTCGTCGACTTCGGCGCGGGCACCGGGCTCTACACCGTCGAGATCGCGGAGCGACGCCCCGACACGCACGTGATCGCGATCGACGAGCAGCCCACGATGCTCGAGCGCATTCGCGCCAAGCCGCGCGCGTCGCGGCGCAACATCGAGACGCGCTTGCCCGACGTGATTCCGGCCCGCGCCGGCAGCGTCGATCGCGTGCTCGGCCTCAACGTGTTGCACGAGCTCGACGACGTCGACTTCCGCGCCATCGCGTCGCTCTTGCGACCCGACGGCATCGCGCTGATGATCGATTGGAATCCGGGCGTGGAGCGTCCGCGCGGACCCGACGCCAAGCACCTCTACGGCGTCGAGGACGCGACCGCGCTCTTGGCGCGCTTCGGCTTCGCGGTGACGCGGGTGGGCGACTTTCCCTATCATCTCGCCTTCCGTTGCCGGCTGCGTGACGAGGTGCGCGTTTCCGGCGTTTCCCGATGAGGTAGGATCGTCATCGGGAGGATCAGGTCGTTGGTGAAATCGTGGATTGCCGTCTTTGCCGCGGTCGCCGTGTCGTGCGGCTGGGCGATGCGGCCGGCCGATGCGGCGGATCCGTACGTGGTCGAGGTGGTGCTGCCGTTGACCGGCGCGGCGTCGGCGCTCGGCACGCGCGAGGCAGCGTCGCTGCGCGCGCTCGCAGCGAGCGTGAACGGCGACGGCGGCGTGCGCGGACGGATCCTTGCGCTCAAGATCGACGACGACGCGTCCGATCCGCAGACGGCCGCGCATCTGGTGAATGCCGCGGTCGCGAACGGCGTTCCGTTCGTCGTCGGACCCGCGACGTCGGCGACGTGCGATTCGGTCATGACGATCGTGGGCGCGGCCGGGCCGCCGTTGTTCTGCCTCGCGCCGACGATCGCTCCGCCGTCCGGCGGGTTCACGTTTGCGAGCGCACCGTCGGTCGACGACGTGCAGCAGGCGCTCTTCCGGTATCTCGAGAGCCGCAAGCTGCTGCGCGTCGCCGTGATCACGACGACCGACGCGACCGGCGCCGATTTCAACGGGCGCATCGACGCGACGCTCGCGCGACCGGAGTTCAAGAACCTCACGCTCGTCGATCGCGAGCACTTCGCGCCGGCCGATGACGTCGTCGACGTGCAGACCGCGCGCATCGCCGCCACCAAGCCCGACGTGGTGCTCACGTTCGCGGTCGGCCGGCCCTTCGCCACGCTGCTGCGTGGCATCCGCGATGCTCAGATCAACGTTCCGGTCTATGCCGCCGGCGGCAATTTCACGCACGAGCAGATGCAAGCCGACGCAGCGGTGCTTCCCAACGAACTGATCCTCAACGGCGTGCGCGGCATCGCGAGCGATCCCGTCGCGTCGGGCGCGCAGGCGCGCGCGCAGTCCGTCTACGCCGACGCGCTCGCGAAGGCCGGCGTGCGTTCCGACTACGCGACCGCGATCGCGTGGGATCCGATGATGATCCTGCTCGAAGCGGTGAAGCGCGCCGGTACGGATGCCGACGCGAAGAAGATCCAGGCGACGCTCGAGAGCATGCACGGGTTCACCGGCATCGAGGGCACCTACGATTTCAGCACGCACGATCAACGCGGCCTCGGCGCCGCCGCGGTCGCGTTCTTCCGGTACGACCAGACGACGGACGCGTTCGTCCAGGTCGAACCGGCGAAGCGCTAGGGCTAGCCGACCGCTTCGGGGACCGGCGGCGGCGTGATCGCGATGCGACCGCCGTCGCTCGGTACCGTGTTGGTGATCTCGTCTTCGCCGTGCGCGCGCAACAATTCGAGCAGGCGGCGACGCATGATGATGCCGGGACGGTCGGAGGGCATGTGCGCCTCGACGCGGCGCGATACGTCGATCGGCACGTCGTACTCACCGGCTTCGAGCATCGCGCGATCCTCGGCGATCACTTGCGAATCCCAGTCGATCAGCGCTTGCGCCGGACAGTCGGCTTCGGTGTCGTTGCGGTAGAGAAACTGCAGAAGCTGGAGTGAGTCGTCGTCGATCGGCGTCGCGCAGGTGAAGATGATGTGGCGCCGGCCGCTCGGGTATTCGATGTCGAGCCGGCGGCAGAACGGCAGATACCAGGCGTTGCGCATGTGGCGGAACGTCGTCGGCGTCGTCTCGCCGCTGATGCGATGCGCTTGCGGCGGATTCGCCACGTCGGCGATCGTCTCGGCCATGAAGCCAGAGTACGTCTCGGTGATCTCGAAGAGGCTCGGCTTCGGCTGCGCCGCGTTACCGAACGTGCCGCGATGCACGAACGAGAAGTGCGCCGGGTCGAACGAGTTCTCCATCAGGCGCAGCGGCGAGGTCATCCACTTTTCATCGAACTGATCGATGCGCCGGAAGGCCGGATCATTCGCCTCGGGCACGTCGAAGATCGGCGCCAGCGGTTCCTCGAGCGCGACCCACACGTACCCGTGCCGTTCGGCGGCATGATACGACGGCGTCTGGTAGCGCGGCACCGTGTCGTCGGGCAGTTGCGGAATCGCGACGACGTGGCCGTCGCGATCGTATTCCCAGCCGTGATAGCCGCAGACGAGGTTGCCGCCCTTGCACCAGCCGACGGAGAGCTTCGCCGTGCGGTGGCAGCAGCGGTCTTGCAGCGCCGCGGGCTGACCGTCGCGGTCGAGGAACAGCACGATGTCCTCGCCCATGAGGCGGAACGGCTTCGGGCCGTCGGCGAGCCGGGTGACGGGCATGGTGGCATGCCAGAACCGGCGGAACACACGCTGCTTGGTCGTAAGCACGACCCCATCGTAGCCGGATGCCGCCGCCGCTTCTAGTTCCATTCGCACAGGACGGCCCGAACGACGCTGGCCAATGGCAAAAGAACGGTTCGGTGCATGGAAGAATCAAACGAGCGTGCACCTCACGCAGCCGTCGGCGCTCGACGCCTTCCTCGCCGGGCTCGGCGACATTCCGCACGACACGGCGCCGAACGTGGTGGCGGCGAAATCGCGCGATTTCTTCTGGTACAGCCCGATCCTCAAGGAACGGTTGGCCGACTGCCTCGGCGACGTGGTCGTCACGCCGCGCTCCGAGGCCGACGTGGTCGCGATCGCGCGGCTCTGCGCGGCGCATCGCGTGCCGCTCACCGCGCGGGGCGGCGGCACGGGCAACTACGGCCAGGCGGTGCCGTTGCACGGCGGCGTCGTGCTCGATCTGACCGGGCTCGCCGCGATCGGCCCGCTCGTCGACGGCACGATTCGCGTCGGCCCGGGCGCAAAACTCAAGGACATCGATCTCGCCGCGCGCCCGCAGGGCTGGGAACTGCGGATGTTTCCCTCGACGTATCGCACCGCGACGATCGGCGGCTTCGTCGCCGGCGGGTCGGGCGGCATCGGCTCGATCACGTACGGCGTGCTGAGCGAACGCGGCGCGATCGCCGGCGCGCGCGTGGTGACGTGCGAGGCCGAACCGCGCGTCGTCGAGTTGCGCGGCTACGATGCGCATCGCGTGCAGCACGCCTACGGCACGAACGGGATCATCACCGAGCTCGAGATCCCGCTTGCACCGGCGCAGCCCTGGGTCGAAATCGCGATCGCGTTCACCGATTTCATGCAACTCGCGCGCTTCGCGGAGACGATCGGGCGCACCGACGGCATCATGAAGAAGCTGATCACCGCGGTCGCGTGGCCGATCCCGCGGTCGTTCGGCACCCTCAAGGCCGACGTGCCCGAGGGCTCCGCGCTCGGACTCTTCATGATCGCGGCGGCGACGCTGGCGCCGTTCTTCGAACTCGCCGAAGCGTTCGGCGGCGAGACGGTGTATCGTCGCACCGACGCCGAGGTCGCGGCGTCGGGTGCGGTGCCGATCTTCGAATACACCTGGAATCACACGACGCTCCAGGTGCTCAAGCGCGATCGCGACGTGACGTACTTGCAGTCGGCGTTTCCGAGCCTCGAGCTCGTCGCCGAGATGAACGAGCGCTTCGGCGATGAGGTGATGCAGCATCTGGAGTTCGTCCGCTCGGGCGGCGAGCTCGCGATCCGCGCGCTGCAGGTCGTGCGCTACACGACGGCCGAGCGGTTGAACGAGATCATCCGCATCCACGAAGAGCGCGGCTGTCCGGTGTTCAACCCGCACACGTACGTGATCGAGGACGGCGGACGCAAGATCACCGATCCCGCGCAGTTGGCGTTCAAGCGCGTCGCCGACCCGCAGGGCTTGCTCAATCCCGGAAAGATGCGGGGCTGGACGCCCGCGTGATCGCAACCGCGTCGATGCGCACGCGCGACGGCGTGCGGCTCGATGCCGACGTGTATCATCCGCCGGAGCCGGGCACGTATCCCGTGCTGCTGATGCGTCAGCCCTACGGTCGCGCGATCGCATCGACGATCTGCTACGCGCACCCGACGTGGTATGCGGCGCGCGGCTATATCGTCGTGATCCAAGACGTGCGCGGCCGCGGCACCTCGGAGGGCACGTTCCGGCTCTTCGCCGACGATGCGGACGACGGCGCCGATGCGATCGCGTGGGCGGCGCAGTTGCCGGGCGCGAGCGGCGCGGTCGGGATGTACGGCTTCTCGTATCAGGGCACGAACCAGCTGCTCGCCGCCGCGCAGGCACCCCCGGCGCTGAAAGCGATCGCGCCGGCGATGATCGGCTGGGATCTCTACCGCGATTGGGCCTACGAGAACGGCGCGTTCGTTTTGCGCAACGGCCTCGGCTGGGCCGTGCAGATGGCGGCCGAAACAGCGCGGCTCGCCGGTGACGACGAGGCCTATCGCGATCTGTGCGCGGCCGCGGGCGCGCTGCCGCTCGGCGATCTCGTTCCGGCGCGGCCCGACGTGATGCAGCGCCTGCGCGCGTACACGCATTATTTCGACTGGCTCGACGAGCTCGCCGGCGCGCCGTATTGGCTGCGCATCTCGCCGAGCGCGCGCGTCGGCGAACTCGCCGCGAAGGGTCCGCCGATGCTCTTCGTCGGCGGCTGGTACGACACGCACTT
>Ga0116230_10001120_pt1 | contig 24915 bp, 14 predicted proteins | sample S1TSphfallax_3_FD_88678 | JGI IMG/M metagenome (GOLD analysis project Ga0116230, IMG submission 88678) | Host-associated microbial communities from peat moss isolated from Minnesota, USA - S1T2_Fd - Sphagnum fallax MG | ecosystem: Host-associated > Plants > Peat moss > Unclassified | place... | reverse complement strand
GGTTGAAACTGTGCAAAATACTTTATTTTTATACCTCTCAACTGCTCCCTGCCATAGCTTCTCTGGTCAATACTGTCAGAGAGCAGATTCAGTCCCGCCTTTTCAAACCATGATTAGTAATATGATTATTTGTTAGGGTCCACAGTTCTAGAGGTGAAAGGAGCAAACTTCAGACCTAAACTGACATTGAAATGTGTCAGAAATCTATACTCAATCCAATTGGGTGAGAAGTAGACCAAAGGATCATAGTCCAAGTACTCATTGGTTATGTCCTCAAGGTTATGTTACCAAGGATTACGCAGCACTTTAGTAGGATCACAATGGTGATGGTTTTTCGGCACGTATGGTGTTGCTGATGTAGTGGATAAGTTAAGTTCCTTGTAAACAATTTGTTTAGCATATGGCATGTGAGCAGCAGCATGAAGGGCGTCAACCTTATCTTCACCAAATGGTAAGTTTAAATTATGAACAAATTTAACCAGGAAAAGCATCATTAAGTTCCCAAAAATGAACTCCCAATTGCCATAATGGAATTGCAAGTTTAAACTCAAAATCAGGAACAGTTGAAAACAGAAAATGAGCCAGTAATTTTTTTTAAATGGAAACTCATAGTTGTTGGGAGCATGAGGTTGAACATTTCTCAAAATCTACAACCGGATCAAAACTGCAGCACCATACCAGGTAATAAATACAACTCCTCAACACATTCATCAGAGCACCTGTAGGTGTTGCCAAATAACACTGAAGCATGTGTAAAGCTCATGAAGCCTGTAGGTATTTCCAAATAAACTCAGGTTTGTATTAAGATCATGAAGCTGCGACACATTTAGATGCAATGATATCTTCAGAGAGACTTCATTGTCTGGTGGCTCAGGACCTCATTTGAGGAGGTTTCATGCAAAAATGGCTTTGACTGCCATTCATGATGCTGAAGATTGATATAAGGAAAAGCTACTGATAAGCTTGGACAAGCTCAAGGTTGCTATGAAATGAACTAAAATATATGTAGGACACTTATGACAGGATTGAAGAGAGAGGGAAAAAACATTCTCAAACAGGACGTCCAAAAAAAAGGGTCAACACAGGGAAAAAAATGGAAAAGAATATAAATATATAAATCCACAATACATGACCAGATGGAAGGGAGAGAGAAAAAAAAATTTGCCAACAGCATGTCCAAAAACGGGTCACTATGGGGCAAAAAGAGGTGAGCTGAAAACAAACCAATCTACAGCAGCAAAATCCTGAATGTCCATATAACAAAATCAAGCCCTGCCAGACCCATATATCTGCATAATTCAGAAGAAACTGAAGAGATTCTTTGATAGACATGGGACCTCATTGGATGCAACTCAAATCATCTCTGTTAGGAGCACTCTAAAGCTTCATCCCTTGCACATACAGCACAGCTTTGCAAACAAAGAGAGATTCAAAGAAGAGTCAATATATCTGCGTGGTCAAGGTCAAAATCAATAACCTTCATCAGGCCACCCCCTTTTGCACCTAATCAAAAGTGCAAGATGTGTCAATCCCCACTGGATTTATGGGTATCTCATAGCACTAACACCCATGGCAGAACAGGTTCAACTTGCCTAACATACATTATATCTCATCAAGTACTTCAATGCCTTCAGATCTTATATCCACCCCTCGATTTCAAGGCAACTAACAAAATCACATACAACCCCAATACCAGTTGTTACCAACTTCAACCATTTCATCATATTACAATGGCACCTTCACTTGATACTTAAAATAGTTATCAACATTGTCAAAAACAGACCCGATATATTTTTACAAGTGAATCTGTTGCCTCAAATGGTTTTTTAAATCAAGCCCAAAGCAAGCACAGAAGTGATAATACATCTTCCAGTGTAAATGAGACCGTGCTACATACAGAAAGTCTTTCTATCATACCATGAAAACTGGGAAGCAGATCACACCATAGCCAGAATGCTTTCACCAGTGAAATGCCTGCAGCACTATGATAATTGGAAGACAAAATGACAGGAAGCATCTGCCCTGTGAGAAACAAAGGCCGGTGTAGCTCACTCATCATCTTCAATAGCGTCTTCATCTTCAGGGACGCCCCGCAGATAAAGCACATTATTGCACCTGCATCAGCAAATCCAGGCACATTCAGTTCCATGACACTGCAAGTGCTACTCAATGCAAATCAATTTAAATTGGGAGCAAGCAGTCAGAATGGCAGTCAGAAGTCCAATGCTCATCGTAAAAATTAGAGAGCATGTGGAATTCAACACCTTTAATTTTACTCTGTCCATCAGTAGGCCTACTCTCTGTCTATTTGACATTACTTAGGTGTATACTAGGTATACACTTCTAACCAATCAAAGATGTAATCTTCCAACCCTTATATGTCCCCCCACCTATGATGCCACAAAGCACTCATTCATAGAAAGCTTCCAGAATATAAGCTCTTCAAAATCACACTTTTCATCATTAGAACCTACCCTTTGCATCTTTAATATCATGTCTAATTATTGCCCACATATTACTTGTTTGACCCCTACATCTGCCTTCCACCAAAAAGCACCAGAACCACTCAAAAGCCAAAAGTTTCTGACACTTTAGACACACGCAACTCAGCAAGAAATCTGCTCCTCTTAATCATGTGCTTATAATCTCCAAAAATTGATGGGAGAGGTGCTCAGAAGCCAAGCGTTAACAGTAATTTCATGGAGAGCTTGCAGAATATAAGCTCTTCAAGATTACGCTTATCATCACAGCACCCACTCTCTCATGTTCCTGTGGTTGTCTTTTTCCAAAAAGCGACAGTAGCAGCACTCAGAAGCCAAGCGTTAACAATAATATCATGGAGAGCTTGCAGAATATAAGCTCTTCAAGATTACGCTTATCATCACAGCACCCACTCTCTCTTATTTATGTGGTTGTCTTTTTCCAAAATGCGACAGTAGCAGCGCTCAGAAGCCAAGCGTTAACAATAATTTCATGGAGAGCTTGCAGAATAATAAGCTCTTCAAGATTACGCTTTTCATCACTGCACCTGCACTTTACCCTTAGATCTGGCTAACTCCAACCAAACATACAGCACTTAGATGCCAAGCACTAAAGATAATTAGTTTCGTAAAGAGCTTGCAGAACGTAAAGCTCTTCTTAAAGCACCTGTAGCAACCTCTTCTATCTAGCATGGATAATACTTTGATGGCTTGCAAAAGGATCATGGATAGTTCCTCAACAAGCACATCATTCATGTAGTACATGCTTTTCGCACATGGTTTTAAGGGTTTCCACGTGGGCCATGGTGGAATGAAGTCACATACTAGAATGAGGCTTTCTGCAAGCCCTATTGAGTGGAAAGCAGGGATGACACCACAGAACCTGCCCATCAAAGAAATTTAAAGAAGCAAGCAGGTCAAAAGGATTCCAACACGTAGACCAGGAAACCTGAAGTATAAGGAGAAACATGGATGATACTTACCTGATAAGAACCTCTCCTAAATTCCCAGTGAAAGATCCATCCACGTACTCCTCTGTGCTTGCTAACTGAACATAGTTACAACCAAGAAATAGTAAGGGATCATATCAAACTTCAAAGCAAATACAGTGAAATAAAATAAACCCACTAACCTAAAAACTAGACCAACAAACTTTGAAAGAAGCGCGACTTTTTTTGCCCCAACTGTCCCCATATGTGCAGAAATATTTCTCGCCAACATTGGAAAGGGAAGCTGCACTTGCCTGGAGATTCATGTATGAGTCCACAGAGACCAGATAACCTATATTCACATTCAACAGACCAAACCCCCTTCAGGCATTAGAGCGTTTATCTCACCACCCGCAACACATTACGGTCTGCCGAGGAGAATAACCAATAGTGAGCTTTCATAATGTCTTTTTCCACAATGAGAATGGTCATGACAACCTACAGTAATAGGATTCACCTGCAATGAACTCATCCTTAAAACATATGTAATGAACAGAAACGATACCTTTGTACTCCATGCCCCACTTGAGCTTCACAATCACAGGTTTTCCCGTCAAATCGTTCAAGAATGGCTTGGGGTTTACTGGAACTGTCTGCAATCACATCAACCCTCGTTAGACATCCATAACCACTGCTAAGACAGCTCTAAATGCAGGAACAAAACATGTAACGAAACCATTCTGGAATTTGGTTTTTTTGCTTTCTCCAAAACTCCAAAACGATCGTCATAACAGCAAAAACAGAAGACGACAAAGGAGGGAACAATAGAACAAAAACATCTAAATTTCAAGGTGGTGACAGAGATTACCGCCATAGCTAAATAACGAAGAGAAACACCAGCACTTCCGACGCCAATTCAAGCTGTCGAGACGCGGCCAGCCGCAATTTCACAAACTGGAACGAAACCACATGTCTACATGGCGGACGTTTTAGGGTTTGACGCAACGGCCACACGAGCATCAAACCCTAACGTTTTAGGGCTTGATGTAACGGCCACATTAGCATCAAACCCTAACACTTGGTGCCCTAATTCTCAAGTGCTACTCAATGTTGGGGAGTTCCTGTTCTTCAATTTTTCAATTTACCTAATCAAAGAACCTCCTTATCCAAGTTTTTTTTTTTTTGAAATTTTTCAGAAACAAACAACCTTCTATTTTGGGCTTTTGAATTTTTTTGAAAACCAATGTTTCACCCAAAAATAAATAAAAATTGATAATTGGTGCTAGATTCATAGGTTTGGTTGTTTGATTTAATTTTAGAACCTATTTATGACAATTTCCCATGCCAATAGTGCTCCTCCTCATGAACTCACTAGACCCTAAACCCTAAAACCACCTATGACTCTTTTTATCATACAAGTGTGATATGATTTTATTTTTTAAATGAGAAATTGATCTGAAATGGGAAATTAGTCTTTAATTTTTGTCAACTTCTATCTTTAAAATGTCTATGCGGATCCTTTGTCTACAAAACTTCAACAATGTGAAAATCATCTCAATTCAACATCATATGAAGAAGATATGGGGTTTCAAATTTAATGGATGAATGATTTTTTGCAATTGAACAAAGTCCATATTCTATGCCCCCAACTTTTAAGATATTAACAATCAAAAATTAGAGTGATGAATCCTTGAAAAAGCTTGTGAAGGCAATAGATAAAGGTGTTAAAATCAACATGGCAACTCATCATTTTGGCATTCCAACATTTTTTTGAAGGGACCACCTCAATAGAAAAATTGAATCTCAAAGGCATGGGAAAGTTGGGATATTATTTGCAAAAAAAAGAGGAACAAATTGTTCATTAGGTGTTAAAGATGCAACGCAATGGTTTGTATGTGTCACTTGAACATTAAGGTTTAAGAGAGAACAACAACATTCACAAATGGTGTGCCTAGGAGAAGTTGGTTGAAATGCTTCAAGGCAAGACACCTTTAATTAACTTTGAAAATGGTTCAAAGGCTAGAGGTGACTAGGGCAAGGGGGCTAAATGCAAAAATTGTTGCAATTTTTTATAGAAACTTAAAACAATTTTACAAGTTTCATAATTATGACCCAACCCACATTATGAATTATGATGAGTCAAAAGCACAAATTCAAAAATGTGGCTAAGGGAGGGTTTTTGCAAACAAGGTTTCACATTTAATGCACATTTTTATTCTTAAGAAAAAATGGTTGTTTGTGTTTGCTTGCATCAACGTTGGGGGAAACATTAAATTCCCAATTTCTACATTTTCAATGGGGAAGATAATGTGCAAGAACTACATTTAGTGTTGTGAATATGGTGCCACAATGGCCATGTAGTCCAAGGCTTGGATGACCAACCAATTATTTTGGATTATTCATTTTGTCAAATATGTGAGCACATGCATAGATGGCATTTCTCCTTTTAATCAACACCTTTTAATACTTGATGGACGTGGTTCACATGTCACTTCAAAAATTGTCCACCAAGCCAAAAAGGTGTGTTTGGCTTTGCTCACCTTACTAACCCAAACTTCACTTCACATGAACACTAACCTTCGAATGCAAATGTGTTCAAGTCATTCAAATTTACATTTCGCAAGTTTTGAAACATTTGGAGCTTGGCTAATAAACACAAATTTTCAAATATAAAAGATTTATCACAATTGATATCCTTGACTTTGAAAAAATCCATGACAAAAAAATAACAATTTGAAAGGTTTTGAAAGAACCATAATTTAGCCCTTTGATCTAAAAGCAATGGAAGGGAAAATGGGGCTAAAGGTAAATTTTTCTATGACAAAGAATTTTGAGTTAAAATTTAAACACCACATTGATTGATGAAGTAGATCCATCACATGTCAATACCTTGGAAATGCAAGAGGTGGAGGAAATTGTACCTAATACAAAAGGAAACCAATGTGACTACTTTGTGGAAGAAGATGATGGAGTTCATGATATGTCTAACCACATTGCAATCAAATATTGTTAGTTGTCCCCAAGCTACTCAAGATGAAGGTATCTCCAATATTTTTGTATTTGCCACAACTTGAAAGCCCAAAAAGTAAACTGTTGCATCACCCCATCCATTACAAGTCCATCAAAGTGACAAGTGAATAACACTTACAAGTTTTGAAAGAAAAAACCAAAAAATGAAAACAATAAAAAAGAAATTTAAACAAGAAAAGCAATAATTGAACAAGAATATGGAAAAAAGAACATTATAATAACACCTAAAAATGCAACAGAACTTGAACATCACAAACTCTCAATATCATGAAATTTCAATAGAATTTGTTTAAAAATAATTTAAAACTATGTTTGTGCAAAATTTGTGAGCTTCAAAATGTAAAAATTGCACAAATATATATACAAATGATGTGTTTTTTTTTTTCCTTATTGTGTATTGATGTGAAGTATGTACAATTTATATATTTATTAAATTTGTGCAATTATCATGATGTAATTTTGCATACAATTATGCGATTTAAGAAAATTAAACATGAACATTCATGCATGTCATTTAATAACAATGTTTCATCCATTTGGATATTTAAGATTGTTAATTTACAATTATTGTTCATATTAACCATAACATGGACTTCATGTGATTTTTTATGAACCTATGAAAATTAAATTTCGCACAAAATTTATACATGTCATGAATGTTATCGCCATAAATTTCACAAATGTTAATGTTATGGAGTTTATTTGTGACTTGTAATGAACTTGTACCTAGTTTTTTATTTAGTTTTAGTTCACTTTAAGTTAGCTTTTAATTAAATTTTAATTCACTTCCAATTAATTTTTTGTTTACTCTTGGTTAAGTCCTAATTCACTTCTACGTAACGCCTAATTCATTTTTAGTTAACTTTTAATTCACTTCCAATTCACTTTTAATTAATTATTAATTAACTATCAGTTCACTCTTACTTGAATTTTAATTAATTTTAAGTTGAATTTGACTTCATTCATATTTCGCACATGGGTGAACATGGGCCACTTCTTTGAGCTAAGTGCCCAATAAGTATAAATAGAGGTAGAATTCCCCATTACCTTTACTATGTTCAACATTAATTTTGAGTATGTTTTCTTATCATAGCCTCGTTTTGTTTTTGTCTCTTTTTTATAATAAAATGTTGTTGAATTCTTATTTTGCATGTGTCATGTTTTAGTTCTTGTTTGTTTTGTTTCACAATTTGGATTTGGACGTAGATGTTTTTTTTATTTTTATGGTTTAGGAAATCCTATAGATTTGGTTGTTTTCATGCCCATGATAGTACAAACCTATGAAGCCTTGTAAATGAAAGAAAATTACCAAGACAATTTTCAATGAGCAATGGTCATCAAAGGGTGTTAGGCTATTGGTGACCAATTACATGAAGTAATCAATTTAGGTTCACCAATCCAACAAGGATATTATGTAGCACCATATAGTGGGATTATCTCATCATGGTGCAAGTACAACATGGCCATTACAATCAAAAGGCCAAAACAACAACAAGAAGATACATCACAACTACCACCATTCATGGAATGCCCAACCTTTTTTCGACCTTCAACCTTTCAACTTGGAAGATTATAACAACATCAATTAATAAAATTCCTTATCAACAAAAATACTTTTTAAAATATTTTTTTCTTTTAATGAGGAAAAAACTCACATGAGGCATGTCCATATAGTAATTGACATTGTTGTCCAATGTTATGGATAGTGGCTAAAATAATAAAACATTCACTTCTTGTGGAATAACCCATCTATAGTTCTAAAAAACTCCACTCCACATTAATGATTATTGTAAGGTTTTAGCAAATAAATTTAAATGAACAAGGGGATGAAGTGAATAGGGTCCTAAAATTGGATTATATTATCAACTCCTTTGCAAATATATATTTGCAACTTATTGATACAACTGCACCAATATGACTTTTAGTATCTTTTCGTCTTCTAAAATGGATACACTATGAGAAAAATGGGTGTTTTGCAACTAGTTATGAAACTCAATTTTCAAGTTGCAAAAAACACTTGCAACTCACTATATTTATACGCTATGAATTGTAACAGACAAGTTGCATGAATTGAAAAGTTGCAACTCACCATATATATGGTGTAATTCATTACAATTCAATCAAAACAATTCATTTTCAACTACTATTCAATTCCATGTTGACATCATTAATTGTCATCCATCTATTAAAATTTATCACATGGCATTATGAAGACTTTTGGACATTTTTTTTTTCCAAAATATTGATCTCCATTCTCCATTATGATTGTTAATGAAAGTCCAAGATTGCAACACGTGGCATAATAAAAAAATTTGTCCATGGCATATTAATTATATTTTGGAAATAAATAAATAAATTTATTTATTTTAATAGCTAAGTAGGTCATACATAACCATAGGTAGGTACGTTGGTATATTTTTAAACCTACGTACCTACGTATTTACCTAGGACCTACCCACCTACATAGGTAGGTAAAAAAATAGAACCTACTTACTTATTTAGATAGGTAAATAGGTAGGAAAACATAAGACTAAGTGCACTAAAAAAAAACCATGAATTTTATTTTTTATTTATCTTTTGCCTTCAAGTTAAGTTTTTTTCAACTCATCCCAAAATGGCACATGTATTTTAATTTGAGAACATAAAAGAATAATCCTTCTTTATATAATTTGTAACGTGGGATTGAAAGACAAAACATATGGGTTAAATATTTTTAGTTGTTCATTAGTTGCAATTGAATTGTAATTACAACATTTAAACGTTTAAGGCAAGCCATATCCAAGGGGAAGGCTCCACTATTTTTAGTGTATAAAAAAAAACTTGAACCGCTCCTATTAGCACATCTAGTGCATCAAAAATCGTAAAAAATGGAATATAATTAAGAAAATTATGGCTCCTCAAAATAGAGGGGTCAAAAACCTAAAAAAAAAACTACCAAATGCTACAAAGGTCGGTTCCCAAACACCCACAAAATTCCTTGTATGTTGTTTTTTTATTGTTAGAGTTCAAAGATCATTTGTAGAATTTTAAATGGCGCTCCTATAACACTTTAAATACTTTAAAACATATAAGAAAGAAGAAAGTTACAAGGTTTGAAAGTAGGAGGGACCCAAAGGAAATAAAATAAAATAATAAATTTATAAATTAAAAAGCTTATTTCTCTTATTGTTATTTTTTCATTACTCATTTTAATTTTCACTTCAAAGATGATTTTTAGAACTTGAAGTAACATTCCCATAACATTTTAAATCACTCGAATTGAAATGCATATGATGAAAATTTAAATAACTAATGAATATGTATCCTTATTAAGTTATAAGTAGTTGTTTTATAGTCATAACATAGTTGAACAATGATATTTTAGTAGTGGCGCATTAATGGCCGTATTAATTATATAAATGATAATCATAATAAAAAAATAGTTGCAAATGTATCCCATAATCGGTGATGGAGATGTGGACACATGGCATAATTGCATGTCTGTACATTATACATTAGTTGTACCATAGTTGTTGTTTTAATGACACATTTATAATAGTTTCAAAATAGTTGCCATATGCAATTACAATGCGATTCTTTTAAAAATCAAACATGGTTGATTACATATGTCACAACCCTAGCCTTGGGCTCGCGACCAAGGCAAAGGTTTATGAAGGTGCGAGCCAAGAGGTATGCCCAGGAATCACATTTCATGCTCCCAAGAGTGCAAGAGAGTGTGAGGGAATGAATCTTCACACTCCCAAGTGAGCTCTCACTTTGGGAGTTGGAGTCCCGGTGGACTCCCAAATCTTCATAGAGCAATTGTAGGGGTCAAAACTCATTGGATTGACAAATTATTTATATCATTGGAAAGCTCTTGGAATGTAGATGTCTAAAATGGGCTTGCATGACCCATTTGGACACTTAACACACAAATTATAACCAAAAGAAAGGTCGAGAGTCAAATTGGCAATTTGATTCTTGACCACTAAAATTTGGGAATCACCCTAATTTCCTTATGTGTAGGTGGCGTGCGACATAATGTTGGAAAGCTCTCAACAAGGCTACAACTTTGTTTCAGACCTCATCTCAATTGGAAATCTGCACGCAAAATTATGGGCCCCCAAAATCGCAAGAGTCCTAGTTGTGGGAATTTCGAGACTTTCACTTGGAGTCCTGGGACAAAATGACATATGGGTGTTGGCCCCGTGGCCAAGCACATAGTATATTATAAGGGGGAAGGTGGTGGCTTCCCCCAAGTCCGGGTTATGGTGAATCTTGTGAGTCCGAATTTGCCCATAACTCATCCTAACACCAAAAGTGCTCTAACTATGCATTAACCAACTTGTTGTTTGGTCTTGTGTAGGTTTGTGTGAGTGAGTGATTGCTTGTCATTCTTTCGAGTCCCGTCCCGTAGCTCCAACACACCCTTTACCTTTAAAGTGTTACGAGGTAGGGGGCGTGCTTCAACTCTTTACCTTTTTGTTGTTTTCACCTTAGACTCGCATTTGAGTCTATTAAGAAACTTGGGAGCGTGTCAACACATGTATGTACGTTGTGTATAAATTATCATATGAAAAACCCATTTTCAACTCACTTGCAATTATAATACAACTAATTGACATGGCAATTATTTATTAATACACCGTATTTGTAAAAGGATAGTTGCACAATAGTTGTAATACCCAGAAGATAATTGCATGACAGTTGTATATAAGTTGTTTTTTGAGTTTTAGTTGTAAGGTAATGTGGTTTTGGTAGATGCGATTTATCATAATGATATTGTTTTGCCCAATGTCCAAACTTCATTATATTTCATTAGATGTTGAAGAAAATACATACTTGAATGAAAAGCTTGAACACACACTAGTAGTTTTTGTTTAATAGCCAAAACATCATAAATTGGTGTTCAAATAATCTTCTCCTGCTATATATACACAAATCATAAGATACATGGAGTGGAAATTTTTTCATGAATACAAAAAACTTCCACATACTTATGATTAAGCACAAACAAAACATAAATGAAAGATGAGCCAATGATAAGGTTGCATGGATTTCAAATTTATCACATATCAACAAACATGAATACATATACAAATCATGTTTATTCAATTGAAAATAAAGAAATAACACCTCTAAAAATGTTATGGAAAAAATGTTAATTAATAATATTTGAAATGTTCAAAAGTAGAGGCCACGTACTAATGAAATGATGAAGTGCCCCCATACTCTAAAGATGAAGGACAAAAACAACATTTATAGAAAAATGACATCAATATTTAACAATTATTTAACACATATCTCATATTATCAAATGTAACTTGACATGGTTTTGCCCAAATTACAATGCTATGATATGGTCCATGGAAAAGAAAGATACAAAGATAGTTTATGCATGAAGCTTCAATAATGAAATGAATGGCATTAAAAAAAACCTTAAAAAACAAATTTAACTAAAACAATGAATAATACCATTCCTTGTAACTTCTTAATTGATTTGTGTCCAAAGATAAATTGGTGTGAGAACTCATGAAAATTAAATCAATGTAATTAAACATTATTACAAAAAAAGTTAACATGTTCAACAAATAAATTTGGATGTTGTGAATGGTTGGATGAAGGTTTAAAAAAAACATGATTCCTTGATGGGGAAAATAATACCTTGTTGTCATCATAGAAATGTTATGCATGCAAATGCCAATTATTGACAATGTAATGATAATAATATATTATTTACTACATCCATCAATAACCCAAACAAGACTATGGGCTTCACATTTTGAATGACAACCAATTCTACTTTTTGGAACATCATAATTGAATTGACACAATTCATCCAATTCAAAAATAATAATTTACATTTTCTTATCATATTATTCTCAAAAATCCTTTCAAAAAATCAAGAAACAAAATAAGGAATATTATTTTTCCTTCAACATATGAGCACAAGAAAGAATTTTTTTTTTTCAAGATTGTTGCAACCCTAACATTGGGTTTGCAACTAAATGTGAAGTGTAAGGGCCCATTAGGTCGAAAATGTGTTTAGGTGTGAAACACATTCTCACAAATGGGGGAGAATGCAAGCGATGAAGCCTAATAACTCCCATGTGAACTCCCAGTTTGGGAATTGCATTCGCGCAAGGGTAGTGAATGTTCAGAGCCTTGGTTGGAATGGAAAAAACACACCAAATTAGGCCCCCAAGACACCATTACAAAGATATTGAAGCTTAGATTCTTAAAGTGCCATCACATTGTTCATTTAGATTTGATTTGCATAAGTTATGATCAAAAGAAGAGGCGGGAGTCAAATTCTGAATTTGACTCCCAACCATAAATCTTTTGAAAGCAAGGGTCAAATGAGGACTAAATGAGGCGTGTTATACACTATTGAAAATATCTTTTTGAGGATTATAAGATATTGTCCTCACATTCTAAAACAAACTTGATTTGAAAAAGATATGAACATCCAAAGTTTTGGGACATCAAGAATCCCAATTTTGGGACTTCCACTTGGGAGTCATGAGGAAAAGTTACATTTAAATGTAGTCCTCGTGGAAAGGCGCAAAATATATTATAGGGAGGGGAATGGTGGCCTCATCCCAAAGGTTGTGGGCCATGTAAAGTTTATGCCTGAAGTTATCCCTATTAAGTTTATCGCGCCACTTCCATTTAATTTACATTAACCACCTTTTTTTCTTGGTTATGCAAGTTGACTTCATCTTGAACTCTCACTTGTGAGTTCGTCCTAATCCCATCCCAGAGCTCCAACATGCCCCCTACCCTTAAAGTGCTACAAGTTAACAAACGTGCCCCAACTTTATTTTTCTTCTATTGTTTCGTTTTGGGACCCACCTTTGGGTCTCTTGAGGAATTTGGGGCCATGTCAAAAATCATCAACATAAGAAAAACCATGTCACACAACTCAATTGTTGCATCATTTATTATATCAACTTGAAATGTGACAATACATGAAAGAATAAAAAGTTACCATGCACAAATGTTACCTAGTGGATGGTTGGTGTTTTGAGTGTTATGGTGAATAATTCCACCGAACCACCTTTTTTTTAGCCATAAGTTGAAAATAAAAATTATTCAAAGTTGCGGTCATTTTATTTCCTAAAAAAACCCTTCACCAACTATGCAAATGCAATGGTGTTCTTTAAAAGGTATTTCCATTCCAAAAATTGTTATCACAACAAGCATACCATGATCAACAAAAATTCAAAAATCATGCGCCTTTGCTACTTACAAACTTTTTGACCCTTGCAAGGATACACCAAAACATTCCCATTAAAGGAACTAATCATCATCATTCCATGAACAAGAAAGGTTGAATTTGCTTATCAAACCTAAAACCAAGTTGATGTGAAGAAACAAGCAACCATTAAAACCTCAAGTTGTGTAAAGATGTTAGAAACCTAAGGTCACATCACAAAGGTTGTGTAAAGATGAAATTACTTGTGAATCATGGTGATTCTTTTTAATTTGTCACATTTTAAAGTCATCCAATAAATGTTTTTGGATGTCATGGAGAACAACCTTAAACTTGTATTATGTTGTGATTCAAATTTTCTCATCCCAAAATTATTTTTAATGTCAAGCATTTTGAATGACCATTTATTTGCATTTAGGAAAATTTATTCACATTAAGATCATGGCAAGAAAAATTTATAATTCCATCCACTATAAGTTTTAAATTTTCTTGTATTTATCGGGAAACTAATTTGAAAACAATATATATAGTGCCAAACTTCTTATTATGATAGTTTTGGGTACCTCTACCTTACATTTGCATTATGGATGAAAAAAAAGATGGATGAAAATTTGAAATAATTGAAATAAAAACCACCAAAATGGGGCTTTGGATTTAACCCTCCCAAACCTCTTTATTTTAGGCCTCTTTTAGGCTTCATGAACCTTTGAAGCCCATTGAACCTAAGAGGTTTGGTCCAAGTTTAAATGAATTTCAAAGGTGTTGGTAATGATGATGGAACTCATAACTCATCCCATCGCCCAACCCTTTTTTTTCCTTATTCGTATCTTTTTTTTTTCTACTTTTATTTATTATCTTCCTTTTTGTTTTTCTTTTTGTTACCCCCATAAACTTACATGTTGAAGATGATTGTGTAAGATGACAATGATGGCAAGGAGGTTGTTCCTCCCAACCCCTCTTTCCTTCGTTGCTATAGGTGTCATCGCATTGTGGCAATAATGATGACTACAAAAGGAACTCGTGCCACCTCACCTTTTTTGTTATTGACATTAGTTAGGCAACCAAGCTTTGTGCTTGGGCTAATGATGACAAGGATGGGGTGGCAACAACATTTTTGTTGATGTCCCTACCCTATTGTTAATCAAAAGAAGAGTGCAAGAAATAGAAGGATAAAAAGATCGAAAAAGGGAGGAAATGAGGAGAAAAAGGTCATGTGGCAAAGGTTCATCTTTTTTCCTGTGAAATTTTTTTCACAACTCCAACGTACCATGTCCTATTTGAGGTTCAGATCTTCATGGAGTTTTAAACCAAAAACAAACCCATAAATCACAAATTCATTTGGCCAATAATGTCCCCTTCAACTACATCTCCTACCCAATTACAACATAAACAAACAAAAACAAGCAACATAAACAAAACAAACCCATGCCATGTGGTATTAAAAACAAAACTTGTTAGACACAACATTTGCTACAACAAATCTCGTGCAAATAATTGAATATCTAAACTTGCACAAAACTCAATAAGTCATTTTTTATTATTCAAAATGGTCACTTGCCTACAATGAAACCAAGAATCCAAGCCCAACACTTCCATATAACAAGATGAAAAAACTACCACCATGCACAAAAACACATAAAAACTTGAGTACAATAACAGAGTATTCTAGAATTTCAGATAACCAAAAGTGATTTGATATCACACAGAGTAAGATTATATATCATCCGCAAAATCTCTTAAATTTCGTTCACACTTGAATAGGTTTGAGAGAAAAACATAAACAACTAAATTAACTCAATTTATCCCTAATTAATTAGAATTTAACCAAGGAATTAAAATAATACACTTGAAAAAACTTTAATTGGGATCAACTTGGTTTAATCAAAATCCATTTGAATTGGTTTGGAAAGGGACGAATAATTAAATGAGATTAACCTGTCTTTAACAATTGACATTGATTTAGTATCATAAAAATCCATTTAGATTTATAATCTTATTGACATTGACCTACATTTGGACCATTGAAAACCAAATGGGATGGATGTGGCTAAGATAAAATTTAAAAACAACATGAACATTTCAATCAAATGTAAATTAATGGAATAAAAAATAATTTGAAATTAAATCAAAATTGATTAAACATCATATCGATTATCAATTAAGAAAGGCAATAATTTGTTTTGTTTTATCATGTTGAATCTCCCCAACTTGCATGACATTTCTCAATAAGTTATTGGTATCATTGGAAAACTTTTGATGAAAAAGGGTGCATTGAAATGGTTTCGTAATTTTTTTATTTACAACATAGGAGTTATAAGACATGATTTGGACAAAAACTATGTAAGGAATTCAAAGGCAATGAAATGAATTTTGACCAATAAAGTTTCCAAAACAAGAAGGGGTGATTACATCCTTATATTGGAGTTGATAAGAGTGAAAACAAAAGACTTGAAAGCCTTTTGAAACACCTTGTAAAAAGGTATATTAAAACCTTCCTATGAGCCCACAATCATGTAATAACGTTTGAAAAGGTTAATAATGAAGCCTAGGTGTCACTTATAATTCTTGAACCATGTCACTAAGCCACAGACAAGTCATAGGTGTTCCTTAAAACCTTTAAACTTTTATGAATAGACACATGTACATGTTTCTTGGAAGATGTAAAAAACTTTCAAATTTTGATCTCCTGAAACATTACGTATAGTATTATTATTATTATTATTACTATTATAGATAGTAGGTTAGGTGAGTTATTTATTATTATTTGTTATAATAGTTAATAATGTTATAGGTCTAAGTAACATAAACATACTAACTAGCATAGGCCTAAAGGAATAATATTAACCTATGTATTTACTAGTTATTTAGCCCATATGTACATCATTAATTGCATGTTAGTTACAACAACTATATAGCCCAGAAATATATGACACCAATTTCATAGTTGTATGCATGTTTGATCTTGCTCTAACAAGTTATTGCATGCAATTGAAAAATCATTGATTGCATATGACATGATTTTTTTATAGTGGTTCTACTTTCTTTTGTAATAATTGTGAAGTAGTCATGAAAATATTTCATTCATGGCGTATTTTTAAGATTCCACTTATATGTATTTGATAAAGATTCGAAATGTACATCATTGTATTTCACTTCATTGCATGTTAAATATAACAAAATTGAAGTTGAAGAATTGGGGAAAAAAAGAAAAAAAAGTGGTGCAAATTTGAAGAAGCTCCAAATGATTCTATTGTTATTTTATATGCATCATAAAGTCATTCATTTGCAATTGGAATGTTTAATACTATGATTAGAATTTCAAGTTTAGTTTTACATGTTTAGTCATTAATCTTTCTTTATCTCCTACCTTTTTGATTGATAAGGTCCTTTCAAAATTGTAGAAAGAAGCGAGCTTGCCAAATATTGTTTCAACAATTTAATTAACGTTTTGGTAGTGAAAGGTCAAGGGAAATCAGTGGGTTAGAATTATATTCATATTTACTCATGTTCCCTTCCATGATGCAAATACAATAGTTGCTCATGGGTTGATTTTTTCATCTAACCATATATTGATTAATTAACATATTATATGGGTGATTTCAGAATAAATTAAATTAATTTTTTATTTGGCCAAAGCTTTTGAAAAATCTTTAGCCATGTTTTCAAAAATTCCAATTTGTTTTTTGGCATGAATCTTCAAATGAACCCTCACCTAATACAAATAAACACATTAGTTGTGAATAGATTAACCACAAGGACAATAAGAGAAATTTGAAGTTGAGTTAGAATTTAATATCTAAATATGTTATATGCCAAAAGGTCCAAAATTAAAAACTCACATGGCAAATCTTAAATTTAAAACGAATAAATTATTCAACACTTGTGTGCCAAACCTACACAAGTAATATGGTAATTCTCATGAACAATCAACTATGATACAATATGTGCATGTGTACATTAATCAATCTTGACATGTAAAGGTCATGTTAAGTAGTGATTAAAAGGAAATACTATCTAAAATAATTTGAAAATGGATGTGAAAGGCAAAGGTATATTGACATTACTTGAAAGGTATGAACTTAAAAAAATGCCAAAACATGAAGAAAGCCTTCAATAATGTTTTAAAACATTGGAATAAAATTTTAGGAGTTTTGAGTACCTTCGTTACGTCTATAAGAAATATAATACATTTTGAATGCATAGTTTTTAATTTTGTTGGATTGGAGGTTATGTCCATTCCTGTAATTGTATTTTTTTTTAAAAATTATAAACTGTCATTTTAGTTTAGAATTGTACATTATTGCTAAGCTCAAAATTGTTGATCTTGCAATTTTTCAATTTTTAAATTATCCTTAGATAAACATTATATTTTTTGTATGTGCTTTAAATGATTAATTGACTATTAAAATTTTCAAAAGTGGCAATTTATTATTTTTTACTCGTAGAATTTATTGTATTTTGTGAAATATGAATACATAATTCCATTTAGATTTTTAAAAAATCAAATCAATTAATTTTTTTTTAAATGCACTTTCTAATTGACTATTTAACCTTTCAAAATATTAGACTTTACATTCTTAAACTCATGAATCCAACTCTCAAGTTAATTGTTTAAATTTTCAAAATGCCATGTATTTTTAATTCTTAAATTCATGAATTTTTTTAACTCCTAGGAGTTTTTAATTATTTAAAATATGAAGCCAAATGAGTTTATAATTATTTTAAATTTGTTTGAATTTATCAACTTCCCAATTGCTTGTTTAATTTTTTGAAATGTTGAATTTATAATTTTCCATTTGTTTCATTTGAAATGTAAATCAAAATTTAATTTTATAACTTGTAAAAATTGTTGGATTGTTTGAAATTCTCAAAATGGGATACACATATTAAATTATTCATAAAATTCTTTGATTGTTTAAAATATGAATCCCAAATTCAATTTTTAATTCTTAATTTAAAAATTTTCAGCATCCTAATTAGTTGGTTAAATTTTCATATTTATAATTCTTAATTCATATAAATTATTTTCATATTTTAAAACAATAAATTGATGTCACTAGAAATTGACTAAACTACACAAAAAAAAATTGGCATGGGAATTGGTTGAATAATGAGTTCACATTTGGGACAACAACATAGGCCACAATAGTATTTATTATAATTAAGGTATTATATTTTAGATAATATTATTAAAATTTTGGACCAAGATCACATTGGGATGCACATAATTTAAATCGACAACCTATAAGTTTCAATCAAAATTTAAAAAAATTAAAACAAAATAATTAGTTTGAGATTGGAACATAATTAATTACTAATATAATATCAATTATATATTTCTCATAATAAATTTCTAATAATATTTTTAATTATCTAATCACAATTCTCCTTCCCCCGCCCCCTTCGAATGAAAATGTTTGTTTTGAAATGCTCCAAATAAAACCTTGCATTTCATCCATAGAATAATTGCCCACCTAAACCTAGGTAGTACACTAGATAATAGTTATGCCTAACCTACTAAATATTTTAGGCTTAGTATTGATCTCAAGGGTCTTTGAGGAGGGAGGACATATAGTGTAAAATTTGGGATCTACGTGCATCAAACGACCATATTTAAAGGGGGTATTAAATAATTATCCAACCTATTTTTAATCACCCTATTGTTATCTTAATTTTTAAAATATACATATTAAAACCACCCTATATTAATTATAATCCATTATTTCATATTATTACATACCAAATATTATAATTAAATTGATTATTTGAATAAAATGTACCTTATATTTTAATTGATTGACTTATAATTTGTACCCAATAACCAATATATTACCATCCTCTATTTTTGTTCACATATTTTTTACTTTTTTTACTAATGTCCCCCCCCCCCCCCCAGCAAGTCTTGATTAATAGGCTATTTTAGGTAGGTAGGTTAGACTAGTTTAAAGGTACATAGGTGGGTACACATGTGTAGTAGTATTAAACCAAAAGCAAATCAACACATAGGAGGTACATGGCCAATGCACCTATCTACTTACTACCGAACTCCAACTTACCTTTGACCTCTCTGCCCACTTGTTACCTACTTGCTTGCCCTTTTACATAATTACATAAGTAACGGACATCAAAATGTGAAAGAAATGTGAAGTGAATAAATTGACAATCTAGGTTTTATGTACCTTTTCAAATTATGATTTCTTAATTAAGGATTTGGTTTTCATGAAGGCAAGGGATTTAATTCCTCATACATGCAACCTATTGACGTGCCTAAGGGGAGAATATATGTAGGTTATGGTAGGGTATTATCATAAATAGGACCTACCTAATTACTTATTCGCATACCTACCTACCTGCCTACCCACCCATTTACTTAATTACGTAACACAATTTTGTTTAAATTTTTTTTGAATAAATATTTAATGAAACAAGTTTTTTTTTAATTCTAAAAATATTTTATATGAAAATCCTTCTTTTTAATAACATATAATGTAATCAAAACAAAGGTTGGAAATACGTTGGTCAAATGAATGTGTCAAAATTAATTTATCCAAAATGGCATTTTGGTCAAGTTGGATAAAGGGTACACATACCTACATACCTATGTTTTAAAATGTTTATATTTATTTATGTAAACTATAAGTAGGTATGTAGGTAGATAATAGGTAGGTAGATAAATAAATAAAATATAGGTAAATAAATAAATAAATAGGTATCTTTGGTAAATAATAAGTAGATAGTAATAGGTAGGTAAGACATATGTAGGTAGATGGTACGTAAGTAGGTGGATATGTGTTAGGTAAGTAGGTAAGTAAGTACTTTAGTAAACATAGCAAGTAGGTTAGCTATCCAAATTAATATGGCCAATTTGACTAAACATTGCCATTTAGTATGGCCGATTTGATTAGGCCATGGGCATATTGATGGATCATTTAAAAACTTTGTCCTTTTTCAGTAGATGTATGACTTAACATTTGGTCAAAATGGTCTTTTCAATCAAAAACACCAACTAAAAGAACCTTGTGTATTTCATAACCCATGCCTTTAGTAAAAGTGAACATCCTTTTAGTCAATGTGGACACTTTAATCAAGTTGAACCTTTTGAAAAACCATGATTTATTGTAGTGAAGGTGCCACATGTCATTAGATAAGTGGTTTCTTGAATACATGTGTCACCTTCATTGATAACCACGTGTCATCGTGTAATTAGAACAAATGTCACATTTCATTAAGGTATTCATCCCCCATTACCACAAATAGGTGGTTTATTAAATGAAGGAGGGTGAAAAACCTTGACCTATGTGACCAAATAATGCCAAAATGGTCCTTGACTTATTTATCTTTTATTTGATGAAGTAAGGTCAAAGTGAACCTTAACAAATGGATGGTTTATTTGATCAAATGGGGTCAAAATGATAGGGTGTTTAATTTACTAATCTTGGAATAACCAATTTGATTCTTTTAATTATGAAGGCGTGGTGTTTAGAAACTGATTATAGAATGAAAAACTCGCAAATGAACTAGTCATCTCTATCAATCCTATTTTAAATAACCCAGTTAATTATTTGGTTTAGTTGACTAATTATGGTCCTATGATAACATGCATAATAGATTCTTGTAAACAAGTCATTTGACTACATTTGGTATTAAAATACTTCCAAATTGTAATACAAAAGTCATATCATGATGGTTCAAAATTCTTGGATAGAAATGATGACAAATGCCACAATAAAATGCATTCAATAAAATGCATTCAACATTCTATCCAAGTTTTAGAAATCTATTGTGTTCCATCTCTCGCTAAATTCCCTACACAATATTGACCTATGTGAGTTATGAACTAATGCTTCACACTATTTATATATAACTATATGTTTATTTGCATACAACTATGTCCTTATTACGCCACAAAACAATTTGACTTTCCATGCCTTTCATCTTTGCCATAGTTGAATTTGGAAATAACAATTTAGTCAACCCCTTTTTGGTAGCTGTATAATTATTGTAAAAGTCCTAGGTGCAATTAGGGTGTGGTGGAATGTCATGCCCACTACAACACATATGTTCCCTTAATCACATGGGATTTGACTTGCTAGGTTAAGAAATTCAACCTTCATTCTTAATTTTAGGGTTGATTACAAGCAAATCACATATAATACTTATGACTATATGTTGCAACTCAAATCTTGAGCTGCAAGACTATGGTGAGGAAAATGATGATTCTTTTGTAGGTTCAAGTTGTGATGCATTTCATTTTGATGTGTTGGTTGTGGCTTCTGTTCATGCACCATTTTGGCTCTATTTTACATCAAATACCTTCTTTTTTGGTTTGTGCAAATTTATTTCATTTAAAACTCAATTGAAGAAGCCCATCTTAGTCCCATCCCAATGCTCTTATGCTTAATTTTTTTTGGGAACTAAAGAGCATGCCATGAATTTGCATTCCATTGCAAAATGAAAAATCAATGAAGTTTTTTGCCCCTAATACCATTTGACAAACCTATTCATACATCATTACAAAAAGAATTTAAATGTTGTTACATTCCTAAGATTTATGGTTTTGTGTAAGACATTATAAAAATAGGGAACAAGTAAAACTAACTATTTAATTGTATTTGAAATTTTTTATAACATGTTAAAATTCATGATGAATTGTTTTAATAGCTTCTTGATGCAACACGTATAAAAAAAAAGAAAGCATATTCAAAATCAAACTCACACCCACACACATGTAAGGGTATGGAGTACACTAACTTTTTCTTAATGATGAATCAACCACATGCTTTCACAACCTACATGCTTACTTGCCTTTGCAAGTATTATTCAACTTTAGTTACCCTTTTTACACATTAACATTATATAATTTATATATATGTTGTTTCAACACTTGTTCCTATGTTCAAATATTATGATTACAATTCATTTAAATATGCATACTTTATTGCACAAATAAAAACTAGAACAAAGATGAAGAATAATTAAATATCTTTAATGCCAAATAATTACATTTTAGATGTTGTTTACTCACACACAAAAACCAATCCTTAAATAATGATTGAAAAAAACCTTACTCTCCATTTTAAGTTAACAATTAACAATTTAATAAACCCCATTTTAAAAGCTACAATAGTGCCTTCTTCAATTCTATCACCAATCAATAAGTCCTTTTACCTAATGTAGATAAAAAGAACCATTATGTGATCATTCACACATTTTCTAAAAATTTTCACCCATTTATTTGATGTTAAAACTTTCACTATTTAACTTAAGCTTTTATTAATCCTTATTAGTCAACCTTGTATGAATTTAATACATTTTGACTAGAAATGTGGCAAATATGAATTTATTATTTTGAAACATTAGCAATTAACTAAACTAAATGTTATTGTTTTGGTGGGGAAACATGGTTGACATATGTTAATGTTTCAAAAAGCTTTTAAATAGAAAGCCATAGGGAACATGCATCATTTTTACAACATGGACAACTAGGTTAATCAAATTTTAATGTATTTGCATGACATATGTGCACCTATGTATTTTTGAAGCACTATGACAACTTTAACTTGAATATGCAAGTTGCATAATGGTGGGTTTGGTGATTTTTTCATTTACTTGGTTTGAAGGATTGGTGACTAGTTTGACATGATCTAAATTGATTACATAGTGACATGTGAAACATCTAGTTCAAAATAATGTTAGTTAGTTCAAACTTATGTCTTTTTTCTTTTGTAAACATGGCAACTGGCTATGGACGTCGAAGTTAGCCTAAGATACTTGCATGGGATGCATGACATTTTTTAGGTGTGAGGATGAAGACATGTCGTATATTGTTCCATGGCCATAAATTCTTGCCTTGGCCATGCATAAACCCTATTACATATAAAACTCTATAACAAATTTCAGATTAACCAATACACATTGAAATTAAAACAAGGATTTCATGAAACTATTTCCCTATGTAAGTGGGCAAGTCCTAAGTAATAAGTACCACTCATAAGTAGGTAGGCAAATAGGTAAGGGGCTTGACGGTTGATAGCTAGCTAGATGGAGGGTTTCTTTTAAGGATTTTGTGACGTAGCCGAAGTGGCAATCATTCAGAAAATAATTTTGCCAAATTTGGCTATGTATTGGATATCAAAATAGAAATTAAAAAAAGAAAAACCCTTTGATATTCTTGGTTACCTATTGGAACTTATCCTTAAAAAATCTGGCTAATTTGGATAATCTTTTCCATGGAAAATCCTTCGTATAAGGTTGAAATCATATTTCTTTCAAGTCGAAATTTGGCAAAACTTTGCTAGTAAAAGAAACACTAGGTAGAGAGGCATGTGGAGGATGGTTACTTAAGTTACATAGCATACCATTGTGGTTAGTTACAGAATATGAAGATAATGAAAAAGTGAATAATTTCTCATCCATCTTGCATGGTGCACTTGAGGGTGCTAGTTTCTTTGTAGTTGGGATTACATCACCAGTGCACCATCCCATCAGTTGTGGTTCATCCGTAGCCGAGTCACCAAGGTTTCACCTTAGTAACCTATATCCTTTCAAAAAAATTTAAAAAATAAAATAAAATAAAAATGAATAAAATTTTTATTTTTAAAATTTTCATATATTTTCCAATTTTTACACAACTAGCCAGAGGTGGTGATCATCCAAAATGCTAATTTAGCCAAATTTGGCTTTTGAAAAAATAAATGAAAGAAATTGTTCAAACCTCTTTATATATATTTTTTATGTATGTACTTCAATTTTTTTTAAAAATGTGGCAATTTTCTTAAAAATAAAGTAGGTAAAGACATTTGGTAGTTACTTGATTGGTAGAGATGCATGTGGGATGGATGGTTACTAGTTACTACATAGCCTAACCATCATAGGACAAGGAATGGAATGAAAAAGTGCTTTCTGTCCACATGTCATCCATCTCACATGGCGTTGAAGTTCATCCTAGTGGCACAGGAAAATTTTAAAATATCCAAGGGTCAGGAATCTCCTACATCCCAGTCGAGTTGTTTCTGTTGGCCACTGATCCCTTCACACCCATGCAGAGCTATTCTCCCCAATCAGGATATTTTTGAGGACAAATTTTGTTGTTTTTTTTAGACCCAAAAACTGGGAAAGTTTTGCTAAGTTTTTTCTTTAAAAAATTAAAAAATAAAAAATAATAATAATTTGGCTAATATTTTGGATAAAATTTCCAAATTTTTGATATCACATAATTGGGGGGGGGGGCCAAAAAAAAAAAACAATTACTTTGCTCCCTCTTTGTGGAGAAAATAATAAT
>Ga0116230_10001118_pt1 | contig 24921 bp, 11 predicted proteins | sample S1TSphfallax_3_FD_88678 | JGI IMG/M metagenome (GOLD analysis project Ga0116230, IMG submission 88678) | Host-associated microbial communities from peat moss isolated from Minnesota, USA - S1T2_Fd - Sphagnum fallax MG | ecosystem: Host-associated > Plants > Peat moss > Unclassified | place... | reverse complement strand
TCTAAACTCAACCTATGAGTTTACATTTTTAATCTGATGTTATTCCTTCCTATAATTTTGTAACAAACTATTGGTGCGCCTATGTGCTTCACCAATTTTCACTTCACGAAGAATAATCAATGTTGCCTAAGGCATTCTATGGCTTGTAGGTCTTTCTTCTGTCCTTAGATCTTTATGTTATGTCTAAGAAACTCTTCTAAGTGTTTCAAACCATTGATCTACTCGATCTACACTCAAATTATTGTTAATGGCAACGCCATTTTCCACTATTTCATGTAATACAACCTAATCTAATTGTCTCTTCAAACTTATATTTCCAATTATATTTTCCATTTCTCTGCATCCTAATTCAAATATAAACAAACATTTACATTAAAATAAAATCCTCACAATTAGCTATTTTGCTCAGATTTACTTCTTGAACAAAAAATTATGATCAAAATTTGAAAAAATATGTAGAAAACAAAACTAAAGTTCACTATCTATCTATAGAAACAAAAATTTCAACAACAATACATAAACAACATTATGAAATTCACTTTGAATTCAGACCTTGGGATGGTTGCCAAATGGTAAATATAGAATTTTTAATCCTATATTATAGTCTAAAATTTGAACTAAAATGCAATCAAATTAATAATAACAAAGTCTACTCATTCAAATCTATTTATAACTACTTTCATAATCAGAATCTAGTAATGAAAGTACGATAAAAACATTAAACAACAAACTCTCACTATGGAAACAAAGATTTTTCAAAAATCAAATCATAATTCTCTCATACTCCATTAAAGCTCCATGTTGTAAAATGATACAATGATACTCATCTCTTCTTATTCTCCAAAGATATCCTTCAACAAAAATAGTGTTATGTTCTATTCAAATTCAAATGGTGATAAAAACTATGTAATCTAGCTAGTAATTCCTAAAATAATAACTAGGTCAATAGAAATATACTAACTAATAATTACCACAAGTAACTATTTCCTTAACAATTTGCAACAAACCCCATTTCAAAATGAATGAAGCTTATGCATTTTACTTATGATTTTGTGCAACTAAGTACATTCGACATTACATTCTTCGTGCGATCGATAACAACAAATTTTGATGTTGCATACTTTAGCACCAAGGGTAAGCTTCCATCCATTTGGGACTATGCATTGCCTTGAATAAGGTTTGTAGACAAATGTTTGAATTATTCTATTGCATGTTACAAAAATCAATCAATTACAATGATGACCAATGCAACAAGAATTTTTTTTTGTGTTATAAAGTTCATGTGCATCCTAACGGACTCCCAACTCCTTGAAAGACTCAAATGTGAGTTTAAGTAGAAAACAACGGAAGAAGGAAGACTCGAGGCACGCTCCCTAGCTCATAACACTTTGAGGGGTAAAGGGGCGTGTTGGAGCTCCGAGATGGGACTGGGAAGAGTTGACAAGCTTCACTCACTCACATGGGCTTACACACAACCCACACAAGGTGGTTAGTGCATAGTTGGAGCACCTTCGGTGCTAGGACGAACCACGAGCAACACGGACACACAAGACTCACCATGGCCTGAACTTGGGGGAAGCCACCACCTTCCCCCTTATAGTATACTCTACACCTCTCCACAGGGCCCACATCCAAATGGTTTTTCTCTCCTGGGACTCCCGAGTGGGAGTCCTGAAATTGCGCTAGTCGGGATTCTCGCAACTTTGGAGCCCCATAACTTTGCAAGCAGACCTTGAATTGAGGTGTGGTCTAAAACAAAGTTGTAGCTCTCGTCGAGAGCTTTCCAATGATATGTCGCACATTGTCTGTAGCTAAGTAAATCGGGTCAATTCCCGACTTTTTATGGTCGGGAGTCAAATTGGCAATTTGACTCCCAACCCTTCTTTTGGCCATAACTTGTGTTTCAGATGTCCAAATGAAAAATGCGAGCCCATTTTAGAAATTTAGGTTTCAAGATCTTTCCAATGATATAAAGAACGCCACAAGCCATTGAGTTTTGACCCCTAAAATCTCTCTCTAAAGTTTCGAGAGTCCACCAGGACTCCATCTCCCAACGTGGGAGTTGCCTTGGGAGTGTGAGGGTTACACTCCCGGGAGTATGTGATGTGACTCCCGGGCTTCCTCTTGGCCCGCAACCTTGCAACCCCTTTGGCCTTGGTTGCAAGCCCAAGGCTAGGGTTACGACATAATATGTGAAATTGGACATAATGCACTTCATATTACATGAAACCTTACATGCATATAATAAAGATTTATTTACATGCACTTGGGATGGGTGGGTTGTGGCTTAGTTCCATTTATTGGCATGTTGCATGTTAATGGAGTACACATAAATAATATAAATAAATTTAGTATCTTAAAACTACCCTAAAAAATTGTGTGCAATTAATGGTGAACACATCCATTCACTTTCCATTGAGATATTCATGAAGGAGGCATTGTAACTGTTGGTTCATACTTGTGTCAATGTATGGTGGAATGACACAAATCCAATTCCACTTAGGCCATAATCAACAAGTTGGCATTGTCACAATTGCCTTCCATTTGTGTCAATGTACGATGGAATGGCACAAATCCCATTCCACTTAGGTAGTAAAAAAGGTGGCATTGTCACGTTCCTTTCCACGACAACCATTGTACAATGGAATGGCATGAGTCCCATTCCATTCAGGTAATCAAAAAGGTGGCATTGTCGTGCTCCCTTTCACTATAGTTAATGTATGGTGGAATGGCACAAGTCCCATTCCATTGAAATTGGATTTGAATGGAAGCGTGTAATGGTGCAAAACTTAGTTTTCTACTATGGCTGTATTGATGTAAAAGGACATTCAAGTATTAAAACCTAAAAAGGCATCAACATTGACAATGATGTTGAGGCCACAAATTTAATCTAACCAAAATTCTTTAACATCAACATAATCAAAACAAATTTCTTTCCATGTTCAAGCATTGTTTACATTTTAGGAAACATCAATAGCTGCTTGGAGTTGTTGAACCTTAACAATTGTCCTTGCAAGTCGGCCCCAATTTGATATATGTGTGAATATCAGCTTGACAGCTTTGTACAGTGCATCATCAAATAGGCGATCACCAATGGTCTGCCAAGTGTGAACATTTGGCTAAACAATGAATTCCTCAATATCCCCAATCCGATCAAGCTTGGCATGTGCATATATGAATTTAGAGTCCACCTTGGGTTCCTTCACCTTGTTGCATACCATGAACAAGTACTTAACAAGATCTTCATATGCGTCGACATTAGGAACTTCATTAATGACCTCATTGCTATTGGGTGGCATCATTAGCCTTGATAAATGATTTAATTGGATCACTAACAACTCTTCCCTCAACCAACCTAACACCACACCTCATTTTTTTCTATTTGGGTTGCAAACTCAACACTCAATCAATGTTGTGGACATTATTTACAAGCACATCCATTGCTTACACATTGAGGTTGAACTTCTTGAACATAGTGCATGGTTGTTCATACAACTCAACACCAACAATAATTTTCACCTGCTTCTAGGCCATCAAAGTTGTCCAACTTGTGATGTGGTCCATGACTTGAGACTTATCTCTTTGATAGTAGTGAAAATGTGCTAGTTTTAGAGGTTAGGATTGCCACTGAAAGTAGAGCTTGGAAGGACAATCTTTGAAGTACCTCAGGGAACTAGTTCATGGGGAAAATCTATTGTCATGAAGGCCTTGACAATGGTTAAAACTTGTTGTGGGTTCTTGATATTTGGCAGTGTTGTGGACACAACTTGGTAATTAAGCTACTGCTTGCAAGGATTTTCTAGGTCAAGGACCTTTAGCCATGGCTCTAGCTCCATTTGCTCAACCACATATCTCATTTGAAGCTTGAACAATGAGTTCTTGTTGATGACATTAAAAAGTTCATTGTCATACATGCCATGCCAATATGTGACAACTACAAGAGTGGGGTCATGTTTCTCACAATACCTACTAAGAACTCAAGAATCATAGTAAGGATTGGTGGTGAGGAAATGTTCTAAATTGTTGTTGGTATCTACAATAATTTGTCCAAGAACATTGTGGACATGCTAAGCCGTATGCTTCAAAACTTGTGTGAGCAATTTCAATCAATTGCCCTTCTCACACTCATCAATAGGAGGTTCAATTGGCAATAAATACCTAACTGATGAAACAAGTCAAACTCCATGTGCTCAACAAATGTTGTAACCACTTTTGGTGTAGCCCTAGCCTTAATGTAGATATTCAAAATCACATTGGTGTCCATAGTTTTCACAAGATTTCCCAACTCCTCATTGCATTCCATCTTGTCTTCATGTAACTAGTTATCCAACATGTTTTTGTTTTGGTTCACAACTAAACATGATAATTCCAAAGACTTAAAAAACATTTAATTGCCCTTTTGTCAACATAATCCCATTATACAACAACAAAGGCGAGGTCTATCTTAGTTGCATAGGGACACTTTGGAATTAGGCAATTGTATCTATTGTCCGTAGAATACCTTGGGGTGAATTTGTTGCAAGATTTGTAGCTTCCATGTACTTCATTTGGTCAAACAACTCTTCAAATCATTGTACTGTTTAAATGATTTGGAACCCATACACCCATATCAATTAAAAGGCATGATGTTGATGAAATAAATGGTAGGAAAAGAAGGAAATGGAATCAGGTTTGACACTATGTCTTAAGTTCTTGGAGGAAAAAAACCTCATGTATCATGACCTTAGCCTTGGGCTCGCGACCAAGGCAAGGGCATGGAAAGGTGCAGGCCAAAAGTGCAACTCGGGAGTCACACTCACATGCCCAAGAATGTAAGATATTGTGAGGGAATGAGGCCAAACACTCCCACTTTGGAAGTTGGAATCATTATGGATTTAAAAAATTTCAAAAAATAATTTGAAGGGTCAAGATTCATTAGAAAATCCTTAAGACTTAGATGTTTAAAATGGGTTTACATGATTCATTTGAGTACTTACAACACAAGTTATGGCCGAAAGAAAGGTCAAGAGTCAAAGTGTTAGTTTTATTCCCAACCACTAGAAGTTAGGACTTGCCCGAATTACGTGCATGAAAGTGGTGTGTCACATATTGTTGGAAAGATTTTAACTAAGGCTACAACTTTACTCAAAACCTCACCTTAATTAGAAGTTTACACAAGAAGTTATGGGCTTCCACAAAAGTCCTAATTTCAAGAATTTCAAGACTCTCGACTTGGGAGTCTTGGGAAAAATGACATTTGGATGTAGCCCTTGTGGCAAATCACAAAAAATACTATAAGGGGGAAGGTGATGGCTTCCCCCAAGTCTAAGCCATGGTGAATCTTATGAGTTTATGTATGCATGTGGTTTGTCCATGCACTAAAAGTGTTATAATTATGCACTAACCAACTTTTTGGTTTGTGTAGGTCCATATGAATAATTGACATGCTTGTCATTCATCCTAGTCCTTGTCCTGGAGCTCCAACACACCCCTCTTATCGCCAAAGTGCTACAAGCTAAGGAGCGTACCCCAATTCCTTCTTCTTCCATTGTTTTCACTTTCAGATTCGCATTTGAGTTTTTTAGGGAGTTTGGGGGTGCTTCATCATGCAATACCCAAGATTTAGAACCAAAACATTTGATTTGAAGATTTGAAAATATGATAAGGTTGAGGTTACATACAAGGTTCTTAGCTCCTTGAAAATTACCACACTTAGCAAGGTTAATTATAAGCTGTAAGTGATTAAAATGATGAAAATAAGCAAAAAAATGACTTAACAAAATAGAATAGGGAGATCCAACATCTAGAAAAAAACCTATTAATGATTACAACATTTCAAAAGGAGTTCATTGGAGATCCCAATGTATCAACAATAGATTACACCATAAACACCCGACTTTCAAAATGCATTATAATGAATGATCATCACATCAATCTTACATTTGAACAAAAAACTCTCATGAGATCCCTGTTTGATACCTAATTGCCAAGACAAATGGAACAATAGTTGCCTCATTCACTTTGGCAAGATGCATTTGTCCTTGTTGATTCATGGCATAGAACCCACCCACAGAAGGAACATCTATTGTTAGGAAGATGGGATCATGGCTAATGTAGTTTTAGTAGACAATTTATGGTAGTTTCCAAGTCATACACAAGTAGAATAATAAACTTGGTGATCACATAAATGAGCTTGTACTTGTCAAAAATATATATTGTAATAAGGAAGCTATCCCCAAAATTGAAAGGAAAAAAAATATCTACATTTTTCTTGGAGAATTTGGGTTTCCCTGCCTAAGCATATAGCTTGGGGACATGCAATTTCAATGTAAGTTGACCACTATTAATTGATTTCGTTGCAAATGTAATCGAGAGGGATGGAGTCTCATTCCGAACTTGGAAAGATGAAAATAATGTAGCATGTAATTCCAATGCCTGATTCCATTATCAATCAATTGAGAACAACTACATGTTTCCCTTGAGAAGCTACGTCCACTCTGGTGTTCTTATGAAAAACGTGTTTTCTTCTACATCATATATAAGTAGTGACTAACTTCTATTATGACCTTGAAATGTAAAGTGTAGGATTGTTTGTCAAGATTATCAAAACAAATGTATGGTTGTAATCTCTAATGATACGAGAGGCACCAATATCCACCCCTTTCCAAACAATTGTTTTTAATATAGAATATGTAGGCTGGGTTATTGTTCTTATAATCCTAATTGATCTCTTTGGTCTATTTGTAATGACTTTTCTTCAATGTTTTTTTCAGTGTTTTTTTTATGAACATTGGCTACTTGTTCCTCCCAACAATTTGCAAATCTTTTAGGTAACTTGCTTCTATATTGAAATCTTATTCTCTTTTTCTGTTGTGGATTCATTGTAATTTTGTCAAAACCACATGATGTGGAAACATTATGCATTTGTTACGAGTGAGGTACAATTGTTGTATGTTCGTGTATACTTCATGGTATAAATGTTACGTTCTTGCACATTTGACATTTTTCTTAGCCATGTTAGTTCCACCACTTGCCTAAACCATAAGTCACATTTGTTCAACTGCATAACATTGTATATTTCATAGGAGGTTATATTTCCCTTCATGTGAAACCTTCACCTAGAAGACAATGTTAAACTAGCTCTACATTCACATTCCTAAATAACGAACAAGTCCATTGAATAACTTGTAAGAAAAAAAGGTGAGAAGGAAAAGATCATGATCACCTTCATGGTTCAAGGAGTAGTAGTAACTTAATCAACCTTCGACATTGAATGTATATAGACATGTATATAAAGTAGATGAAATTTGACATGCATCCTAGAATCTTTAACTTTTGGGCTTTATAACTTCTAGTTTGTTGCAAACTAATGATGTGGATGCATGGCGACAAAATTGCTAATGTTCAATGCATAGGGGAGGGGGAAAACAACATATTCATTATATGCAAAAGTGAGTTTCCATTGTAGCTTGCTCTATGCACACCCCTAAGTTCTAAATAGTACCCAAAGACCTAGACATTAAATTGACACTCATAATTCAAGGCCAAAAACCTTATCCACCATTATTGTCCACCTTCCAAGATATGGTTGATTCCAAACATGAACACAACATGATCACAAAGTTGCCTTCCACATAACTCCCATAAACATTGGCCTGTTATGATTCCACTATGTTTGGATGTGTTGCAACCCTAGCCTTGGGCTTGTGACCAAGGCCAAGGGGGTTGCAAGGTTGTGAGCCAAAAGGAAGCCTGGGAGTCACATCACATACTCCCGGGAGTGTAAGAAAGCGTGAGGGAGTGAACCCTCACACTCCCAAGGCAACTCCCATTTTGGGAGATGGAGTCCCGGTGGACTCCCAAAACTTCAGAGAACGATTTCAGGGGTCAAAACTCAATGGCTTATGGCATTCTTTATATCATTAAAAAAAATCTTGAAACCTAAATCTCTAAAATGGGCTCGCATTTCTCATTTGGACATCTGAAACATAAGTTATGGCCAAAAGAAGGGCCGGGAGTCAAACTGCCAGTTTGACTCCCGACCAGAAAAAGTCGGGAATCGACCTAATTTACTTGGCTTCAGACAACGTGCGACATACCATTGGAAAGCTCTCGACGAGAGCTACAACTTTTCTTTAAATTGCACCTCAATCCAAGGTTTGCTTGCAAAGTTATGGGGCTCCAAAGTTGCGTCGCGGGAGTCCCAACTGGCGCGATTTCGAGACTCTCACTTGAGAGTCCCGGGAGAGAAAAGCCATTTGGATGTGGGCCCTGTGGAGAGGTGTAGAGTATACTATAAGGGGGAAGATGGTGGCTTCCCCCAAGTCCAGGCCGTGGTGAGTCTTGTGTGTTTGTGTTGCTAGTGGCTCATCCTAGCACCAAAAGTGCTCCAACTACACACTAACCATCTTGTGTGACTTTTGTGCAGGCCCGTGTGAGCGAGTGAAGCTTGTCAACTCTTCCTAGTCCCATCCCGGAGCTCCAACGCGCCCCTCTACCCTTCAAAGTGTTGTGAACTAGGGAGTGTGCCCCGACTCCTCCCCCTTCCGTTGTCTTATACTTGGACTCACTTTTGAGTCTTGCAAGAAGTTAGGAATGCGTCATATTAACCTTGGATAACCAAATGTAGCTTACTTGAATGTGTTTTTAAATATATAGCATGAATATGTGTTCATTAATTTCCAAGAACAAGATTGGTCATTTTGGCACATGTCACTTTTTTCTTTTCACTCAAATGTGATCATTTACATAGCAAGGCGATCCATACATTAAACCCTCATTAAGGTGACAATATGCCTTCACTATTAAAAAATGTTGAAAGGGTAGTAGTGGTTTGACATATTTACCTTGCACTATGAAAAATCATGTCCATTGCAACTTGTCTATGTAGTTGTAACCTAGTTCTATCGAACATTTTTTAATTGTAATCTAGTTTTATCGAACATAATTTAGTTGCATTGGACAAGTTGCAATGGACACAATTTTTTCATAGTGTTATACATATATACACCTAAAAGATCTCCCAATAAAAGTATCAATCTTGCATAGTTATTTAGTTTAATAATCCTTGGCATTTTCATGTTGACGAAAAAATGATATTTAGTTTATTTAATCTATATTATCCAAGCAAACCAACTAACCTACCAAAATTCAACATATACAAATAATAGATCACAACAATAGATTGGAAGGTTTATGTCTATTATCCCTATGTATGAATCCCCATGTCTTACATGGAAGTAGACATTCTCTCACACATGTATGTGAAGATTCTTCACAAAGATAATCACAATTGTAAACCTTGTTGGCAAGTAAAAACGGATGCCATTGGATGAAGGATTGTTTAAGATGTTTATTCATGTTGGTGATCTTATTGTTAAGCATGACCATCAACAACAATTTTGATCTCGAAAAATAACACAAGATATCTCCTAGTGCCTTTCAATGTTGATCACAAGAAAATTACAAGGACCAAATATAAATGAAATCTACTACATTAAAAACCTTACATTGATATCAATTTACACATTACTCTCTCATATTAGTGGTGATACAAGATCATCAAGCATTGCATATCCAACATTATGGCCCAACAATATTGTTATGATTCAAACAATACCAAGAAATGAAACCATTGCCCAACACAAATTATAACCAAACAAAAGTTAATGTAATCATGACCAAAAAGGCATCTAGTGCCCCACACTGCCAACCCATAGTAGCATTGACCAAAACTTACATGTCATGTACTAAGTTAAGGCCTCGTGCTCGAATGGAATTGAAGTGTGGCAAGGCTTTCATTCAAGCATATTAAGGAATTCCTTATGTTAAATTCCATTTAAGCCATGTGATGGGTGGAAGAAGTTATATATTTTACAATAGATCTAGAAGATAAACCTTGCCATTAAACCAAATTGTAACACACGTCAAACCACAAGGAATCAATTCCATATGCAAGGAATGCATACTACAAATGTTCCATTCTTGAGAACTACAATGGAGGAGGCCCACAACCGAACAAATGAATGTTTTTAAATACAATCTATGCAATATGGCCCATCGTCCCTTCATCAACCTTCATGACAACAACATATTATGCCATGGCAAAAATGTCATATTCACTTTCTAATGTGTTTTCTCCACTATCTTCTAGGTCATCACCATAACATGAAGTTCACACCATATCCCCTAAAATGTCAATAATGTTAATCCCCAACCCACTTTGCCTCCTTAAATAACATAGTTTGGGTTTGCAAGGTTGGGTTGAAGTTTGCCAAGTTAGGTTCCAAAAAAATTACTCTAGTCTATTTTTCATACCTTGTAAGAGTCAATCAAGATGATTTCCTCAATGTCTTCAATCATGCCATACCTTGTAATTGAACACAAAAAGAAACACACACTTTCATGCACAAAATATTGCACATTGCACAAAATCTAACTACATAATTGAGTTCATAGATACCACAATGCACAAAATCTAGAGCACAACATTCATCAAAGCATCAAATATATCGTGCACAACATAAACGGTGCACAAAATCCAATTACATAAAATTTGATGCACATCATTAAAACTACTATTGGGAAACCACAAGTGTACATATCATAAAATTTTGTTCATTTGCACTAATCTACACAAGATTATAATCTTTCATGTTAATATTTATGCTAAAATATTACCATGATAGTAGATAAACAATTATTTTGTTGGAATAACCACAAGATTTTCATGCATCATTCTAACCCTTACAATTTCCTTTAATTACTTTATCAACCATTGTAAGCATCTTGTCCAAAGTTCAACTAATTCCATCCTTGGATTGGGATCCCATTATAAATTTTGGTCCATGCGACCTTGTTCACTGGCCAATTCCACTAAATTGGGGCAAATATGTCGCAACCTCATTTTGAGGCAAGTGTGAGGATGAAATTCGCACTCCCAAAAGTGGGAACTTGGAGTCCTCCGGGACTCCCAAAACTTCAGAGCTCGATTTCAAGGGTCAAAACACCTCGCTTTGAGGTGTTCTTTATATTGTTGGAAAGGTATTGAAGTGTAAATGTCGAAAATGGTATTGCATAAGCCATTCGAACATCTATAGCACAAGTTATGGCCAGAAGAAGGGCCGGAAGTCAAACTAGCAATTTGACTCCCGACCACTAAAAGTCCGGAATCGACCCGACCCTGGTGTGTGTAGGTGAAGTGCGATACACCATTGAAAAGATTTGAGGAGAGCTACAAGTTTGCTTCAGACCTCATTCCAATCAGAGGTTTGAGCTGGGGGTTATGAGCTCCCAAAGTCCCGGGAGTCCAAACTGGGACAATTTCGGGACTCCTCCTTGGGAGTCCCGGGACTAAAAGCCATTTGGATGCGGGTGCGGCGGAGCAACGTAGAGAATACTATATGGGGGAAGGTGGTGGCTTCCCCCGAGTCCGGGCCGTGGTGAGTCAAAGGAGTCCATGTTGCTCGTGGCTTGTCCCAACACCAAGAGTGATTCTGAATATGAACTAACGAACTTGTTGGTTGGTTTTGATGCAAGACCGAGTAACTAAATAAGTTTTCCCTCTTCCTAGTCCAATCTTGGAGCTTTCAACACGCCCCTTTCACCCCCCTTTAGTGTTGGAAGTTGGGAGCGGCACCAAGTTCCAACTACTTCCGCTCTTTAACATAGTTGGACCTTTTTTGGGTCTAACAAAGAACTTGGGGGCGCGTCAAAATGTCACTATAAACCCATTACAGTGGAATTGGTCTAATCCACTAGAAAATGAATGGAGTGCATGGTGGTTAGGAACACATCCCTTGTTAGTGAAATGGGCAATACATAAAATGTCATGTGTAATGCACATGCACATGCTAAATGGCCAATCATTCCTATTAAAGAATTTCATCTAATCATCCTCATGAGGTCGTTATTCCAACCTACACAACACCCAACAACATTTCAAATTTCAATAGTAATTGCATTATTTAAAAACTATATATTATTTGGCTCAATTTGCCCTTCTACAGAAAATTTAAGTCCATATGGCCCACAACTTGATCTCATGTGTGCATTTAATGGCAAATTCAAATCACATTCATGTATGAATAATGATGTAGTCCATCAATAATTCATGTTGCTTTAACACATATGAGGGCAAATCTACCCTCTTGAACACTAACCCCCTTGCAATATAAAGGCCAATTATGATATTTACCATCGATAATGTCAAAACCAAGATTCACATTGACTAGTATTGACCATTTTTTAAAGTAGTTGTCAAGTCTTATCATAGATAGATACAACACTATCAACAATGTCAAGACTAAATTCAATGCCAAGGTGTTACCCAATGGATTTGAACACTCCATTAATATTGTCGACATGTGTGGTCACAATCATAGAAAAGGTAAAAAACCTTAATACAATTGATATTGTCAAGACCAAGACCCAAGGCTAGAAGTCAAGTTTATGTTTGGTGCCAAATGTCAATTTAGATTTAGGAGATCGTGTGGCTCCAACCACTAACCATTTCGGCCATGGCACCATGGTGGAATATGTTAATATCATTAGGGTGGTTTACATCATGGTTTTGGACAAGTGGGTGGATTTTGCTAGCATTAATTAATCACTATTATAATAATGATTGACAATATTCTATGAGTATACAACCATTATCACCACTTAAGCATTTATGGCCATGAGCCATGATCTAGTTCAAATGGTGTCACATACATGCATGTTCACAATTTACTTGTTTCTAATTTGGTCATATAATATGCTTCATTTTTAATTTGGTTGTATAAGTTTCATGTGTCCAATTCTAATACCATTGATTTAAATATCTAGGTGAAGATTAAGATTATCTTTAGTCAACAAACTGGCCCATCTTCATATAATTAAAAAGCTAGGCAATTGGTCTCAACAACATAGATAACTAATAACTTTGTTACAATTGGGAATATTAATCATCATATACAAGGTAGAAATAAATTTTGATACATACCATCAATAATATCAAGACCAAGACCCAAGCTTATAAGCTTACTAGTATTGACCATTGATATAAATAGTTGTCAAATCCTACCATAAATACATATAATTATCACTATCAACATTAATTAATGTTAAAACTAAGCTATTGCAAAGTGTAATTTCCCAGTTCATCCATGCACTCAATTCCTAAAATGTGTCTAATGACCATAGACAAAGTAAAGAGCCTTGACACCATTGATAATGTTAAGGCCAAGATCCAAGACCAGAAGTCAAGTTTATCTTTAGGAAAGAATTTCAAATTAGATATAGGGGATCATGTGGTTCCAACCATTAACCATGTAAGCCATGGCATTATCATGGAATGTGCCAATATCACTAATGTGGTCTATTAAGTGGTTTTGGACAAGTGGATGGATTCTACCAACACTATTAGTGATCGACAAATTTATGTGAACATACAACCATTATCACCACTTAGGCATTTATAATAGTCATAATCCACTTGAATGATCCCACATCTAACATGTATGTTAAAAGCATGTTCATTTTTCATTTGGCATTGTTAATTTTCACATGTTCAATCAATTAATTAAATAGCTATGATACATTTAATTTGATCTAAATGTACAAGTCATGACCAAGATCTAAGATTATTGGGTAATTGATTATGTTTAGTTGACAAAGCATATGAATTAATTTGTATCGGCAATTGTTTGTCAACTACAAATTTTAACACTATGAACAACATCATATGCACGAACATCATGATCATGAATATGTGAGGCGATTCATTAGCTTGTTATCAAGATCTTCATCAAACCAAGATGCAAGGGGCTACACAATATAATGATCATTGTGCCATTATGGTAAGTGGTCATATAAGATATAATGCAAAGATTAGCCAAGACACCATCGATAATGTCAAGACTTGAATATCCAAGGCTACAAGTCAAGTCTATGTATGGTGGCAAATAACAATTGACACCTAAAGGATCATACAATTCCAACCACTAAACATTATTCCAACCATTCCACTATAATGGAATGTGCTAATATCCCTAGGGTGGTCTACCATGTGGTTTTAGAAAAATGGTGGATTTTTCCATTGTTAGTGATTGGTCAATGTATGTGACCACATAACCTTTGTCACCATTTAGGCAATTATGGCCATTAACTATAATCCATTATAAATGGTGCCATTATAGACCATGGGCAATATATATTCCTCAACTAATTACGAAATTAGTGCATGCACATGCTACAATGCAATATGTTGACAACTTAATCGTTTAAAAAATTAATGTTACACCAAAAAAACCCAATTAGCAATGTTGAAGACACGTACCAAAATTGTTGAATCAACAATGGCCCATTTTGCATACAAGGAAAAGAGCAATATATATTACTCTTCTCCTTACTCTTCCACCTCAAAATCATCATCTTCACAAATTCTTTATAATTCTTGCAAGATCTCCATTGAGGCGTTCAATGTCCAAGGCTAGTGCCTCTTCCTCACCTTCCCAATTGTTAGCTTGCCCCATGTTGGTCCTAAAAACCACCTCCTTGCTTAATTATGTCACCACCTTGCTTGCCAATGTACACTCCTAGTTCCATACATGGATGATCAACTTCAACCACCACGTGTTTGCTATGCGGTTCTTTTTGCAACACCATTTGCTAATCACCATCAAAACAATGTTTAAGAACAAAAAACACCTACATTCCCATAATCATGGTTCATATGTGGTGTTCAATCTATATGGTACTATAATATAACAATCATCAATGTTACACCATTACCACCCACCCACACCAAGCCCACATGTCATTTTATGGTGCCAATGTCATTATCTAAAGTGATTTTGGCCAAGTGGGTGGATTGTGCCAATGAATATATATGTTCATTCACTAGTTATTTGTTTATTAGCACAATGGCACTTTTGCCCATGAACCATAATCCAACTTATATCAAGAGATCCCAATGTCCAAGGCACATACCAAATGTTGAAATCCATTATATATTGCTTGTTATGCACTATTCTTCATCGACTTCCACCTCATAATCATCTTCCTCGTAAAACTTTTGTAATTCTACATCTAGTCATTCAATATCCATAACTAGTATCTCTTCCCCACCCTCCCCATTGTTTGTTTGTCCCATGTTGGTTTGGGAAACCAAATCTTCGCCTTCATCACAACCTTATTCCCTAATGTCCACTCCTAATAAAAGATCATAAGCTTTAGCCACCACACGTTTGTTACATGGCTCTTTTTGCAACACCATTTGCTAGTCACCACTAGCAATTGTGTCAAAGACAAAGAACACCTACATTTCCAAAATCATGGTTCAACATGAATGTTGAGTTGCAAGACATGTGTTTTTAAAACATAATTGTAATAATGAATATAATGACAACATAAACTAACTAATCTATCAATCATATTTCTAATAGCCATTGCAACCAATCGTATTCAATGTCATATGTACTTATTCATGGTTACATATCAAGTTACCAATGCACTCACTTAAGTCATAGACACAAGAAAAACATATGGGTCCACCATGGATGGCAACCAATGTGTAGGGTTCCCCACCCAAAACCCATGTTCATCTTGACGTATGGTTGCATTTCTTCATGTATTTGTTGGGATACATGAACTTTTGAACAAGACCACCAGCATGACTGCATAGTCCACAACCAAAATTTCCTTCAAAACTCCAACATAGTTAAAATTCCCCATCACAAAGTTTCAATCTCGGGTTGAGCTATGACTAGCTTACCTAAATATGCAAGCCACCCTAGATCGTAGGTTAGGTGTCAAGGCCCTAATTCTATGTCCACACAATAGTGGTTGCTATATGCCCACATTCTCTCATATGTGTATGCTCTTCGGGTTGGGGGTCTTGATAATCGTACAATGTCTTTATGTACTATAATGCCTACAAGGAGTTGGTCCTTCACACTCATTTGCAACCATTGAGCAAAGGATGGTGTGTCATGTTGTGAATGTTCAAGAAGAACAATGCTAACCCTCCCTTGTCATCCAATTCAAACATGTGCCCTATACTATGTTATTTCTATTTCTTGGTGGGACTATTCTTCATCCCATTCCATGTAGCCAAATTCCATTAAAATGTCACCCATAAGCCATTTTTGTGACTCACATAATCACGATCACCAATTAGCTTCAACAAAAAAATACAACTCTGCCTCCCATCAACCTTTTCCTATACATATATTCTTATTGGCTTATTTGGCAAAATGATGTACAATGTTACAAAATAAGGTACTTGTAAAGTGCTTCTATGACCACAAAGTTTGTTATAACATGTTCATGTATCATCTCCATTTCCATAGAGGACAACATTTTCAATGCCCCATTCCCACTTAGCACTTCACCAACATCCACCTCCTCTTCATTGACATCCCACATTCGACACCTTGTGTGTGGATATAATGCAACATATGCAATTGTGAATACTAAGGCTTCATCATACATGTATCCTAATGCCATGCATCCCTCGAGCTTAGCCCTGTTCCTCATTTTTTTTTTTAGCACATGCAAATATCATTCAATGGGGTAACACCATTTGCTTCCCACTGGCCCACACATCTTTAATTCATCCACGAGACGAATAATCAAATGGGTTTGCAAGTCAAAAATGCTGGTAGCCACCGGATTTTTAACATACATAAAGTTTTCGCAACATATGTTTTTAAATTGGGGATGTCATTAGGGTTCAACACCTTAGTATAAAGTTTTTGGAATATTTTACAAAGGCAAATGATTATTCTTTTTGGGCCAAGGTGTAGCAAGTTCCGTACACCAACAAGGAATATGTGTTGCAACATTACATGGTGATCATGGCTTTCATGTTGTATAACCTTTTCAAGCTTACATGTTTTTAAAATGTAGATGCATACCCTGTTGGTGCATGTACCTCACTAATAAAGTCCAAAAACACTTGCTTTTCATCTCGTGTGAACACATATGGGGCTAAAGGTTTCACATAATTTGTACCATTAAGATCCCAATGGAGCCATTAATGTTGCTTCACATTTGCTTCCTCCATGTTTTTACACACCTCCATTGTGTTTCATTCCCCAAACAAATACTTCCAAAACATTTTCTAAAATGTTACATCCATGTGCATTATGTCCAACATGTGTTGGATAGGAAGTTCTTAATTACATAATAAACTACAAGGTTTCATGTCCTTGCATGTATTCAAATATTATAGAATTTAAATCAAAGCCCCCCCCCACGAGTGTTAGACTTCCATTTACTAACCATGTCACTTGTTGCCACTAATGACCTAGTACTCTAGTATCCAACCCCCACATGCAATATGATCCTTTAGGTTTTTGTTGAAAACTCATGTTGTATTATAGGTCATCATTGAAAGTTTGAATGAATAAACATAGCTAGCTTGTTTCTACATGTATCAACTATTGGAGGATTTGTCTTAGTAACCATTGACCAATCCACTCATAGTTTGGTGAAATGTGCCACTATCACAATAATGGATTTGGTTAAGTTACATTCACAAAATAAGGAGTTGGGGGTGCACCCTTAATAAGGACTTCGGTGATTACTTATTTTGAAATATTTTGGATATATATTAGGAATATTCCATTTGTAAGTTGCAAAAAATCATAAGAAAATCCTTTTGGTTCAAAAATATGTTACATTATACTCTTATGTGAATATGTGTTTTAAGAGTCTCTCCAAAATCATGTGATTTTAAAGTCCTTTAAGAGTCATTTATGAGGTTTTTCAAGCAGCAAAAGTATTATAAAACACTAGTTACAATGATTAATCAATGTTTTTGAAAATTCAAATTTCATTAGATTCATTTCAAATTATTACACATGTTCCCACAATATATTAAGAACGCTATCATCAAAATGTATAAAAGAGATGTGTAATATTAATATAATTTTTGACACAAAAACATGAAAAGCAAGGCATTAGTTACAATTCATGTGGCTCCTATATTTGTGAATGTAGTCATCAATGATTTTGTGGATTGTGTCAGTGATTGAGTTTGTTGACATATGATTGATGAGTTTTGGCATGAATCCACCAACATATATAAGGTTTAGAATCTATTGTATTTCCACTAATTGACTTAATTTCCAAAAGGTGATGATCAAACAACCCACACCTAGTTTGCACCCACTAACCTTCCACTCTAGAATACACCCTTATGCATATCCCACTATTGTTGCCCTAGATGGGTGGCAAACCAATTTTTAATTATTCATAAATTGAGCCAACATCTATGGAGGGTTGATTTTTACCTTCCAATACTCCAATTGAAACAATATGTTTAGTCTTTTTAACTCGAATGTTTTTGCTAGGTCATTACGATGAGGCCGACCCCCACTAATTAGCCATATTGTTTGTGTTATATTTGCATGATATATTTTGTCAACTATCTTCCTTTGTGGTGCCATCCCTTCTTTACGCACTCCATCAAACAATGTGTTTTGGCGATAAACATGTTCCATTGGTAACCATTTCTTGTGTTGTGAACAATATACATTTTTCTACAAGACTCGTGACCTTCATTTGATAATGTTAGCCCCACAACATGGGCACCCTCAATACCCTTTGACCACACATCCAACTACTATGCCATAGGTTGGCATATCATGCATTGTCCACATCACTATGGCACGCATGTTGAATTGGGCTTGGACTTGAATTCTGATGCATCTTGTATTGGAACCCCAACTTCCCATAGTAGGTTTAGCTCCTCCACCAATGGTTGAAGGTATACGTCAAATGCTTCAACTATAATGCAATTTGGTCTAAGTATGACGAAGGACAACATTATAAGGTATTTTTTATTAATCATCCAAGGTGGGATGTTATAGTTCATAAATAACATTGGCCACATTGACCATGTGGATTGTTTTTTTCTAAATGGGTTCACCCCATTTGTGGCCAACCTAAGTCAAACATTTATGGGGCTCTTGTGTGAATGTAGGCCACTGACTATCTATGAATCTCCACTGAGTTGAATCTGGTGTATGGTGCATGAGCCCATCTTGGTTATGGTTGTGCCAATGCGAGACCATCAATTCTACTTATGTCGGTATGTAAAACATCTACTTTAAACAAGGTATCAAAGGGAAGTGTCGCAAGACCTTTTGAGCCACAATTGACTTCCCAACTTGCTAATACGTAGTTTCCCCACACTTGATGCATTGATTTGCATTAACATAATTCCCCCGAAATGAGATGCACCCATTCACACACACATCAATTACATTATATGCCAATTTGAGTCACTTCATGGTCCTAGACACCTCGTATTTTGTGAAAGGTAGGGTATTTGGTTGGGGTAGGATTTTTTTGAAAATAGTCCTAGTAGTTCAATTATGGCTTCTTCTAGCGGAGCCTCCTAGTCTCCATTAGGTGTGTGCAAAAAACTAAATGTGCAACTTTGGGGTACCCCATTCCTTATCCCACCTTCAATTGTCATTTGTTGATGTTGGGTTATGCCAATGTTGTGGGTAGCTTATTCAACATTTCAGTCAACAATGGCAAATGCATCCTTCACCAACCTTACAATGTCCACCTCTGAGTCAATGTGGGGTTGACTAATTAATATATTTTCCATGGGCATGAGTGGTAGTCAATTGAGGTGAACCATCCATTCCTCATCCAATGAATCATAAGGATCACCCTATAGTACTCATTATATGTGTTACATTACATAATTGGTTATTGCATATATTGCCCACGATTATAATTAACTAGACAACATCCATGTCCACTTGATGTCAATTGAAGTGACAAATAACATTTCTAGATTCTTGAATTAATACCTTAGACAATTTAAAAAAAGAAGCTATGGCATGGAGATATAAATAAGCACAATCTATAATTTTGTCAAATTATTGTATTAAAAAATTTGAATGATGTTTCACTTGGATTTAGGTGGAGTGCTAGAAAGTCATGTACTGTGAAATGAACCTCACACTCAATTAAATACACAAGGAAATTAGGTTTGGGAGATAGGATCATACCTCTTTCCAACCCTTATTATGTGAGTGCCAGCCAAAGTCCCACAAATGTTTCAAGATTGTGAATTGTTTCAAAGGATGAGCATCATGGCAAATTTGGCATGGGCAACGATACCTCTTTTGCTGAGTAGCATGCGCTTGGACTTCATCTTGTTCCCAAAGCTAGGTGTCTCGAACTTTTATTTGCCTTGCATTTCCTATTGGTAATCGCCTAGTTCTATGGGCTTCCATTTTCAATTGAAAACAACATATCACGCTATCATTACTTATGTACCATGCCCCCATAACCATGCCATTTAATGTTCGATCCTATATAACTTATATATATGTAATATATGAACCAATTAATTATGTCAACATGCAATATTGCATCAAAATCATGCATATGTCACATACCACCATTCGTACTTCAATAGAAGACACATGGTCACCACATGCATTGAATCTATAACCCCATAACCTAGTAAATTTTGGAAAATCAATGGCACAAACATGTCTATTCACACTTTGGAATGAGTATCACGATGATCCATTCTTAGTGATATATGAGCTATAATGATATTATGGTTAAAACCATTTTATAACTATGTAGTGGTTTGGAACTACAATCCTAGATTGGAATTGAATGAAAGTGTGTTAACAAAATGACATAGTTTCATATGTACATGCAAGGAGGTTAAGTGATTACCATGGGATCTTATCTTGAATTTCTTAGTAGAAACGAGGAAACTTGACTTTAGCTCGTACGGGTGTTTGTGAAATGAATTCTCTGATGAACCAAGCACCATACTGGTAGTAATTCATGTAGGGTGGTTGTTGGCTAATTCCATAAAACACTTTGTTCAATATGGTTATTTTTGCAAATTTTGTACATCTTGGTGGCCAATAGAAAACATTGTTTTCCCAACTATGTTTTCTTGACATTAAACGTGTTGGCGGAAACACATTAGGTCTACAACCTTGGTCATACAACCATTGCATGAACACTTTGGCTACTTGGTCACCACACATGTATTTTGACATGGCATTGTATGTCAATTCATGCATCCTCCATGAGTGTGACATGTTCACATTAATAGTTATAAGGTCTTGTACCTAATTATATGCATTGCAACTTGTCATGGCTAAGACATTGTAACACAATGCTAGTGATTAGGTAGTGCAAAACTTAGTACTTACCTCCGTGATTGAACTTGCACATTCACAGGGCATTATTGAAGAACCACACTAATTCTTGATGCCATGCACCAAATTGAAATATCTTAAGGTAGTATGGTGTCTAATGGCTAGCTTTGTACAATTCTTTATTGGACACACCCAAACCAACAAATGCCCAAGTGTTTGGAGGAGAACATGTGGTAGTGTCCTTTATTGCAAACGATTAAGGTGTACATTGTTCGGCCAACCAATGCAAGACCGCTAATGTTGTTTTCTTGTCATACCTATGGCTTGACATGGTTGTAACCCATGTGTGATTACAATATGGTCAGTTTGGACCTATGTGCACATTACTTCCTTTAGACATTAGCAATCCCGTACGTTCCTTATGAATCATTACAATTGGGACATATACATGAGCGCATGCAATCTATTTATATCAATTAAAAGTTCGTCATGTGTATAAGATAAACCTTAATGCCACCCAAGCTTGACCATATAATTGGTCTTGCAAAATCAATCCAAGAAATGAATATGAATCGTTGTTCATACATACATACAAACTATGACAATTACCTTGTATAATTTGTTATCGGTTACAACCAAAATCAATATCTAATACTTTTCCATTTCATCCATACTTAATTAAACATAGACAAAAGTAGTGTTGAACACTACTAATCTTGTTGTTTTGGGTGATAGCACATTAAAGTCCCCCAAAATTGTAGTCACAAAGTATAGTTTTTATGCATTTCAAAATTATATGAAGATGTGGACACCACATGTAAACTTCAAGTAGATTTGAGAAGTTTAATACTTGACCTAGTCAAATCTTTGAAAATTTTGAGCAAAGGATAAAAATAAATCATGATGAGTATATTTGGCATTAATCAATACCCAAAGTATGAAAAAATAGAAATGTATTTCAAAAGTGAGGATATATGTTTTATTTTTGTGTGAAAATTTAGGTTAAAAGTGAAAATTTTGTAAGGAAAATAAATCCCCACAAATGTAAGAACTTTGTCACATTTGCTAAAGCACTTTAGTCACCATATCTGGTTTTTTAAGGTATGTAAGCCATAAAACTATAGTATTGAATATTTTGATGAATGAAAGGTGTCAAATGAAAGAATGGAGCATCTTTGAGTTGGGCGTGATTTTATTTTTTTGCATTTTGTTTTCCCTTATTTTCATTTCATGCCATCCCAAGTGTAGGGGCCTCACGGGTTCAAATGGTTGCCAATTTGCATATTACATAATATGTTTATTTTGCATATTCAGTTATCTTTACATGTCAACTGTTAGATAATGATTTCTAGGGTTATGAAAATACAATGTTTGATAAGTTTGATGCTTCAAATTAATGAGGTGGTTTAATTTTGAAGTATCTTTGTGGCATTGGAAATCGAGCAAACAAGTGTTCGACAAATAGACGCATTGCCACCTTGCATGTTCCCTTGCTAGTTCAATTCAAGCTTTGCCTTCCAAATTTTCAATAAAAAACCTCTATGCAATGCCGTCACATTGCCAAATTTGCAACAAGTTTTTTTTTCCCCAATTTGCAATGCTAATAAACAACTCTGTGAAGCAAGTAGGGTTTAGGGTTTATGTTCATGATCTTGATTTCCTCCCTACAAAAGAGAAGGCAATTACAAGTTTTTTAAATTTCAACTATTGCAAGTTGTGAGTCGAAAGTTTAACAAGTTTGAGTCATCGAGGTTGTTCAAACATGTCGGGTGGTCCATAAATAGAATGCAGTTACAAGTTTAAGTTGTTACATGTTTGATAGATTGATGTTCAAACATTTTAGTCTTGATTAATCTCAAGGTCTGTGTGACCAAGTTCGATTCATTGAGCAAATGCAACATCACCATGCCGTAGTTGTAAATTTGATGCGAATTTGACTACAATGGACATGTGTAAGCTTGTTGTTTAAATCTTTGGTCTTGATGTTTTTGATAATATTGTTGAAATGTTTTGCAATTTGCAAAATGCAAGTTTTTCCCCCTACTTGAACCATAATGGCACGATGCAAATATGAGAAATCATGTTGATAACATAGAAAGTGCAATGTTATGTGACCTTTTTTTGAAATCATCGTGCACTTGCTTAAATGGATTGAACAATTATTGGGAGTTATGTCATTGATGTGTAGGTGATTATGTGCATTTCCATCTAAGATTCCAGTTGAAATCCCAGTGCACTAGGTTTATGCAAACAATTAGGTTTTTGTTTCCTTGATCTATCATTTTGGGGGGAGGGAGGGGATCAACACATCTATTTGTTTCTTGCCAACACATAATTACAAAGATTATCTACTATTGATTTCTATAAAAACTTTGGTATTTAGGGGATATATGTGAGATATGCCCCACGACAACCCTCTAAAATTATATGAAGGGTTTTTGTGTTGGAATTAACATATTTGAATATCAAGGAAGGGGTTGTTTAGATTGTAGGAATAACTTACATCTCTTCATACTATAACTATTATAATAACACTTAGCTTGGAAAAAATCAACACCATACAACAAGAATAATCAAGGGCAATGATGTGTAAAAGGAATTTGTTCAATTGTCTTGCCATAAGGTTTTATTTTATACATTTGAACTTGGAGTGATTTTTGTGTTCATGATTCCAAGTTAGTATGTCAAAAAATTTACTATCAAATGATTTTTGGTTGAAGTAGGCTCCATAACATTTTGAATTTGGCGGGCAAGTTGTAATGAACATGTAAAATCATGTACAATTCTCATTTCCTCGCCCACATTCCATTACTATGACCATTTGTAAGGGGAGGAATGTAGTTGAAAGGAATGGGTCCATCAATTGTAATGTTGTTGGTATTGTTGATCAAGGCATTGATCAATTGTTTTGTGTCTCCCTTTGCAACTTTTATTTACGATTTTACATAGCAATAGGGTTGGTCTAATGACCAAGACTCAACATGTTGCATGTAATGTATGTCATTGACCTTAGTCTACTACTAAGAGTTGTCGATAATGTTTCACTTTCAACACTTGTACATAGACAAGTTCTGAAATGAGGTTGTTTAACAACATTTTATTGGTAAGTAAGAGATGCGTATATTGTCATGTTTAGTGAATTGTTGCTTATTATGCAACAATACAACTCTTTCATACACATGTTTACAATGGGTATTTAGATAAACTTTGGTGGCATTTCTGGTGTTACTGATGTTTAAGGTAGTCAAATATGCATAGCTAACATAGCATGGACATATTCTTTATCACAATTCCACTTATGCTTTAATTGTTTATATTTTTTCATTCCAAAGTTAAGAAATGCTCGGGAAGAAACTTTCCGGTTCATTAATTCATGTGCTCTTATATACTTGGATTGTTAAAGGATTATTGTTCATTAACTGGTTATGGTGAAATTGGTTTGTGCATCCACTTGCAATAGTGGGATGGCTATTAACATAGTGGATGTTGAAAAAAACCTTAATGTGGCATCCTTGGATGCAATGTTTTAATCTCCCAATGATTAGTTTATACTTTCTTAACTAGTATGCTTGGTAGTTATGGAGAAATTCCCATAGTTAACTTCAATATAGGATACTAATCTTATATATAAATTCACTACGTCCGTCTGTCTGTCTGTCTGTGACGGAGGTTTTGGCGGGTGGGGGAAAGGGGGGGCCGGTTGAAGCAGCGGGTGACAAGAGAACGGTTAGGTTTTTGTAAGCGATGCAAGCGCCGGTTTTGTTTTTGTAACATACCTCTGCAGCTTTCTTCTGCAATTTAT
>Ga0116230_10001117_pt1 | contig 24950 bp, 18 predicted proteins | sample S1TSphfallax_3_FD_88678 | JGI IMG/M metagenome (GOLD analysis project Ga0116230, IMG submission 88678) | Host-associated microbial communities from peat moss isolated from Minnesota, USA - S1T2_Fd - Sphagnum fallax MG | ecosystem: Host-associated > Plants > Peat moss > Unclassified | place... | reverse complement strand
ACCTTTTGCCATTTTGAACAACAAATTTAATTTGAGCAATGATTTTCCCTTTCTTCAGTAGATAATACATTAATATATATGGAAAGGATACATATATAAGGTAACATACCTGAAGCTGTAAAACAAAACCTCTTAACAAATTCAATTTCTTCTAGTTTTGTTGTGCTCAAAAACAATTTTGCCAAATCCACAAAATGTTAGCAAAAGCTTGTAAAGTGAATATATCATATGTCGAAATGAAAATAGTTTCAAAACATTTAATGATGAAGCCTACCAAACTTCATACAAAGAAAGCACCCAAGAAAGGGAGAGAAAAAAAAACAAGGGGTAAGGACCAAAGTCCAGGCAGGCAAATAGCCCATTTAAAAGGTAAGGGAACCACTAAATACCAAAACTTTCACTAGTTGCATGAAGCATGTCAACTATAGAAAGGGGAGGTAAACCTGATAAAACTCTAAGCTTGGAAAAACCTTCCCATGTAGTACTATAGCCCGCCTCAAAATGGAAATGGCTTGCACTTTCAATAAAACCATCAACATTCTCTATTTATAAAAAGAATGCAACATGGATAAAGGAGGGCTTCTAGTGCCCTTTGTTGTCCACACCATGTTAGCCCATCGATGAAGAAAGTTGTCAGATTGTTGGTGAAAACATCCAAAAACTTCTATGGTGAAAGGGAAAAACACATACATTGGATAACAATCATAATAAAGTCGTTCCTTCACCTAAGTTGCCACTATCACATCCACCCCATGAAAAAAAACCACCTATGATACCAAGTCTATTCGAATAGGGTCGACAATCACAACATTGGCCAAAGTGTGAATGCTATCAACTGACAAACAATGTTGACCCACCAATAAAAAAATTGAAAAGAAGGTGGCCGAAGAATGTGGGTTTGCTCTCACAAGATGTGAAACCCTGCATCTCTCACAATGGACACAAAAGCATCTTGAATGGCATTATGGGATGCAATCCTCTCCCCACCATGGGTGCAATGGAGGAGATGGATCCCCATGGGGTTTAACAGATGGCCACAAATGCAATGTGTCAAACCAAAAACCAAAGGATGGGGTAGGCCTAATATGGTCCACAACACACAAGAAAAAACATTTGAAGGCAAATGAAAACATGAAATGATAAGGTGAGCAAATAGTCAAGCTTCCATGCTAAGCCTTGCACATGATTCAAGTTGGTGCGAGTCAAAAGACATGTCAAAAATGATGTTGGAAAAGGAATGGTCTTGCAATTCCCTTCTCTACAAGTTATTCAAATGGGGGTAAACATGTTGTCATAACTAAGGGAAGAAACTTTCGAAAGAACTTCAAGTGCACCTAAAAGGGTTGCAAACCCAAACAGTTCACCCCAATAGCCTAATAAGAACATACATGAATCTAACAAGAATCTAAAAACAATGATAAGCATTATTAACACCCAATTCCCCAAATAAACTATCAACACAATGGTTTTTGCAAAAATGAAGCTTATCTTGCCACTAAAAACGGGGAGTGAAACATGTCAACACACCAAAAGAACCTTTAGACACTCAAAATAACATGGGTTTAAAAGCCTCTCAAAAACTTGCATGAGAATTGAATCAAAAGAAGCAAGTTGGTGTCGAAACTTGAGAGGAGTGGGAAAGCATGAAGTACATAAAATTTGTGTGTGAAACGTCAAGATAGGATCATTTAAGCATTGTACAAATGAAATTCCCCAAAAGAAAAGTTGATAAGGTTTAGGGTATAATGTTCATTCCATACAAGGGTAATGGTCAAGATACAAGAAGCTTTCACCATTATAGGAACATAAAAAATTCAACTACATGTTTGTCGTACCTATAAAATTGGTTTTTGACATTTTAGAAAGTTGGGTTTTACTAATTTGAACTTCAATTTTTCATTGTATTAATTCATCACTTTTTGAAGCATATGGAATGTTATTTTTTTTGTCTTTTACATAATTCCTATAATTTCACAATTATACAAAGAATTTGACAATTTTCAAAACTCTAATCTAGTTTTTAGAATTTTAGTATTATGTATTTCACAAATGTCTAATGTAATTTTTGCAACCAATAATAAAAAAGACTCCAATCACCAACAACATTAATACAACATAGCAACATTATTGAGAATAGAACATAATCATTGGAACATACCATCATTACTAAAAACATAGCATTATCTTTTTTGATGTTAGTCAAACTTGAATAGAATTAAAGAAGTAAGTATATACATCAAAAATAGAAAAATGTAGCAATTGAAAAGTTGAAAAAAAAGGAAAAGATGGCCCAATAAAGCTCCTACCATTTTACATTACATAGTGGCAAATTTTTATTTTTCTTACTTTATTTATGCCCCTTCCTCAACATATGCTAATTAAAAGCAAATGAAGTAAAATGTGGATTTCATACCTCCCATAGACCATTGTGTGATCCAAAGATCTGTAATTGATACATACACCCATGCTTAGACTATAAATGAAGGCTATTAAATCCAAACCCAACATTTTTGGGGCTCAATATGGGTTCAATATGGTTGAAAATGGCAAAAGGTATTAGTGTGGTTGTTTGTTCAATTTGGCCAATACATTGAGCAAAAAATTACATACCAATGTGGTTGGGGATTTATCATGGACAATACAACAAACCCTAAAAAGTCCCAAAATATTTTCAACTTGTTTTGAAACATTATAACTATATTATGATTAGATTAAATCAAGGTCATTGAGCCAAAATCCAACATTTTTTGGGTTTAATATGACACTAAAAGGCTTCATTCAAAATGATGAAACATATCAATATGACTTGTGGTTGAATGAAAAATTACCTCATGATGTGGGTACAAATTTGTCATGGCCAACAAAATGAACAATAAATTATATGATAAAAATTCCAAATCCTTAATTTCTTTCAAAGAACTACAAGTATCCCATTGTTAAACTAACATTAATAGGACTTTGAAAGAAAATGATTATGTTTGTGACCGAATTTTTAGCAATATCAAGCAAAAATGATTATGGCCACTAGAGTTGTGTCAAACAATTTTTTTTGACACATAGATGTGTTAAACATGACATGACACTTCATTTTATTGAGTTGTTTCAAAAAAGTGCCAATGTGAATGTCCACATAGATTTACATATGGCAAGGGGAAGATGACTTAGCCTCATCAAGAGATTTATTGTTGAGGATATATATATATAAATTTTTATTTATTTATTTATGAATTTCAGCCATGTCATTAACCACATCAATGTAATTGTAAATGTCATGCAATATGTTTCATTTGATAGGCAATCCTCAAAACCATCCAACCACAACTTCAACTTATTATATATTATGTCACTACATAAATATAAATATGTACATTTCAAGCTTGTGACATTACCATATTATGATAATATTATATTATTTCAATTTTATTAGATCACATTTATATTAATTTTATATTTAAAATAATTTCATAAATTTTATAATTATCATTTAATAGTTTAAAAAAATTTATCATTCATAATTTTCAAATGTAAAAAAAATGTTTGGGTAAAAAATTCAAATATACTTTTAAACTAAACTAGTTGGGATGCTCATGGTTCCCACAAATGGAGAAAAGCATCATCATGTGCATGCATGATTATTAAAGATGTTTGGTCAAGTTTATACCCAATTTTATTTTTTTTCATTTTCTCTCACCACCATATTGACTTGTTTCAATTGCTCATGATCACATTGAATTGATGTTTCAATTTTCATGAATATATTCAATTTTTATTTCAATTCTCACACACAAAAAAAATGTACACAATTCGAAGACTTCATAACATAAATACAATGGACATGCAATTGCACATAACATGTGTTTTTTATGTCCATATTAGTTAGTGGGTATTAGTTAGTTAAGCTTGGAAGGGGTAAATATGAATCACACAAATAAATAGACAAACCACGTTTAAGTTTTGAATTTTGAATTCCTTAAAGAAATTAATTTTAAAATTTTAATTTTCCATAATTCCATAAAAATTAAAATCTCTTTAATTTCAAAATGTAAAGATATTACATCAATTTACAATTTTATTTCAAAAAATTCATTACAATGCTTTTCAATATGCATACACCTACGTGTAAAATATTTTAATTGAAAAAGATAAACATTAATTCCACTTAATTTTCATTGATTGAACCTTGGTGTATTAGTTATCAAAAATGAAAACTAGAAAGGAAAAATGATTAAATTAGGAACATAATCATAATCATGGATTCATGTTTGTCATGTACCATACCAATGATTGATAATTGGTAGATATATGCCACAATAATCAATTTATTGAAAAAAAATCCAAAAGTTCTAATTTGAATATCATACCTATGATAAATAAATTTTTTATTACCTATGATAATTTTATTTTTTTAATAAATGTTGTTTGCCATTTTTTTCATGAAAAATAGGATAAGGATTGACCAATTGTCAATGGTTAAATGATTTTGAATTTGCAATTAAAAGCATTGTTGTTTTTAAATGCATTTTTTTGAATCAATATGTTAACTTTGAAAACCTAGTGTTTACACATATTTTGATGCAACCCCAAGCCCTTTAATAGATTCAACTATGAGTCCAAAAGTGACAACAGTTGAAAAAGAAGGAGTTAGGGCACGTTCCCTGGCTCATAGCACTTCGAAGGTAAAAGGGTGTGCTGGAGCTCTGGGATGGGGACTAGGAAGATTGACAAGCAAATCAATTTTTCACATGGACCTGCACAAACCAAACAACAAGTTGCTTAGTGCGTAGCTAGAACACCTTTGGTGCACGAACAAACCACGAGTAAACACGAACTCACAAGACTCACCACAACCCAGACTTGGGGGAAGCCACCACCTTCCCCCTTATAGTATTTTTTGTGCTCGGCCACAAGACCATCACCCAACTGCCATTTTGTCTTGGGACTCCCGTGACTTTGGAGGCCCATAAGTTTGTGTGTAGACCTCCGATTGATGTGAGGTCTAAAGCAAAGTTGTAGCCCTTATCAAGAGCTTTTCAATGGTATGTGTCATGTTACTTTCATGCAAGGAAATCAGGGCGATTCTTGACTTTTTGTGGTTGGGAGTCAAAGTCAAATTGGCAATTTGATTCTCAACCCTTCTTTTGGCCATAACTTGTGTTTTAGTACCCAAATGGGTCATGTGAGCCCATTTTAGACATTTGCGTTCCAAAAGCTTTTCAATGATATAAGGAACTTTTCAATATAATGAATTTTGATCCCTAGGATCATTCTCTAAATATTAGGGTGTCCATCGGGACTTCAACTCCCAAAGTGGGAGCTCACTTGGGAGTGTGGAAGTTCATTCCCTCACACTCTCCCACACTCTCGGGAGCATGAAATGTGACTCCCAGGCTTCACTCTTGCCCGCACCTTCACAAGCCCTTGTTTTGGTTGCAAGCTCAAGGCTAGGGTTGCGACATATTTACATGCAAACGTGATTGAAGTTCATGTTTTCTTCATAATCACATCAACCTTAAGCAACAACTTTGTTAAATTCCACCAAAACAAAGGCCAAGCATTTGAAGATCAAGAACTTTTCTATTCATCTTTGTGCAAAATTTGGAAAATGAAATTTGGATGATGCATTATAAGTGAAAACTTTCACTTCCATTCAACTTGTTATCATTGTTGTTGGACTCCAAAAGAAAAGTTGATGATCAATTTTGAGCTTGTTATAATAGATGAAAAAACAACGAATGATTATGTTGTTTCTTTGTTGAAATCAAATAAAATTTTCATTATTCTCATCAATTAATTAATGTGCACAAGTTATAATGTTAATATTTTAAAACATCCACAAGTGAAATTTTAATTTGGTTCATTCACTTTGGTTTATTCAATTAAGTTTATTTTAATAATTTTTATTCATTGCTTAATAAAAGAGAAAAATCATATTGAAATTGTCATATTTTTTAAATTTAAAAAAAATGACTACTAAAACATAGATAGTACTTTCAAATTAATGATTTAAAATGAATCATAAACTAGTTTTATATTGTTGGTGATTGCTTATTTGATTTACAATACAAAACATTTAGTACTATAGTGAAAAGAGGTGTAGTTCAACGTAACTTGCAACAAGTTTTATTAGAAAATGATTTAAGAATTGAATATTATTTTACATTTTATTTTTATCTTGATGAGTTTGCATGGTGTTAATTCCACAAAACTTATTTTAAAATAATGGAATGTAGTGCAACAAATGAAGGTTTATGAACTGATTTCATGATTTTTTTTGGTGAAACCAATCCTGGTCCAAATTCTTTAAGGTGTACCAAAATCTTGTCACAACATCACCCTTTTTTATCTTTTTTACCTAGTCCATTTTTACCATGTAAAGACACATTTGTGGATCATTATGATGGAATCTAGAATTGTAATGGTTTAAAATATAGTCCTTTTGAAAATTTAACAACTTTTGATTCATTATTTTTTATGAGGATCAAAATATAAGATAAAAAAGGACTATAGTAAGGACTAGGCCCTTTTTGTCATGTTTGGTACACCTTAAAAGATTTTCACCCATCCATAAAATGTCCATTAAAAGCATGGTCTACAAGGACTTGCCAACTATACATGAATGTGGGTGATGAATTTGCTACAAATAGAAAATCTATTTTAACATACCATGAAAGTATGAATGGTCACTTTGAATTGGTGCATTTTTTTGGATTTTCCAAGTTATATAGATTCATTATGTCATAAATTAACAAAGCCTACCAATTTTAAGACAAAATCCAAAAACATCTAAACAAATGTTTATGCAATTAAAATTGCAACATTACGGATAGCTAACATTAACACACAATTTATTTTTAACCCATATGATGCATGTTATTGTGCACCATATTTAACAAAGATTGATAAATTTATCACCAATGAATTTTGAACAATTATTGAAAGAAATAAAAATGAGAATGTTGATATAAACCAGAAAATTCAAAAATTAAACAATGCATCTAAAATGCACAACAAATGTTTGTTCAATTAACAACTTATATTATTTTATCTCTACCTTTTTAACATGCTTCAAAATAATTTATGTTCTTGAATACTCAACCCCAAATGAACATGTTTTTTTGTTTTCAAATCAAGTAAAAAACTAAAAGAGTTGCCACCAAGTTCCACAAATATCAAAACATAATCTATAATTGATAAATATATGAAACAACATGAAAACATACATAACCTAAGTTTAAGCGAATTTACAACATGTTATTATACAAATCAACAAAAAATCCCAAAAAGACATGTTCATTTAATAATTCAATATGTAAATTACAACAAAAATCAAAATCCAAAAAGCACCATTGACTAGAAAACAAAGTTGATAAATGTGTTTTAAATGAAATACAATGTTCAAGAATAACTATGAAATGGCACTTTCTATCCCATTTTTGGATTCCTTCAAAAAAACACACATCATAATTAAATGTTTGAAAAATATGTATTGTTTCATTATGAAAATATTGAAACAAATCACAATTTGCAAACATCTCACATTTTTTGCCTTAATGAAACAAAGTTGAAAACATAATAATACTACTCATCCATCCATATATAAATCACCCAAAATATGCATCTATTAAAATTCATTGAATCCAAGGAACCATGTTATTATATGATAAAATTATGATATTACATTCAAGTGAACAAAACACCATACTAGGAGTGGAGTTCATAACAACATTTAACATGAACACATGCAATCCACATAATCACAATTTATGAACCACTACATTTATCTTTGACAAAACAAATTCCACACTTCAACAACTAATATCAAATTCTCCAACCCTATGTCCCACAATTATATTAGGTGACTTAATGTGGATGCTTTGAAAACCCAAAGCCAATAAATAATCTAGTTGTTTGAACTTATGATGATGAATAAAATGAAACTCAAGAATTTCATAAATGCACTATAATATATGGCTCACAACTTGATCATACATTGTCAAATGACCCACCTAAAGAATGCATATCAAGAACAATTGAGACTATCTAGGAAGACCATAACCCAATTCATCTTGCATTCAAATTACCTAATCACATAACATGATTTCAACAAATAACCTAACTTCCAAATTCAACCTCCAATAAAAGGCAAAACCATTATGCATTACACTTCTTGTTTATTTTTCCAACCTTTTTCTCCTTTACAATGGGTGGACATTTTTCTTTGCCCCTTCCAATCACCCTTCCCTCTAGCATGGGTTGACAAATTTTCTTTTCCTTTTCAATCACCCTCTCTTTTGAAATTGATTGACAATTTGTTTTCCATCTTTATTTGAAATGAATAGGTACTTGTCACTACAATCCTCTTCATGAGGCCTTAATTTAGGCTTATTCATGCATAGATATAACAACTTCATTTAATTTTCACATTTTTCAAGTATGAAATATATATTGACCATCCAGCATGTGAAAATCACAAGCATCCCAACTATTTAAAATTGTAATTAAACCAAAATTACAAAGGAACAATATAAAATGAAATGCATATTTTTAAATAGATCTTTTTAAATGATGGAATACAAAATCATTTGAACATTTTATGTCCTTACATACATTGAGAGCTTTAAAGTCAAAATACTTAGTCTTTTAAGCTACTCGTAAGTTTGACATTTCACAATGTGAAAACATATTTGAAATAATTATGAAAATGATTCATCAAATCTTTTGCATAAATCATTCACCATGTCAATATTATGGCAAGTGTTTTAAAACCATGCCAAAGGACTATTGATTGATAAATAAAACATGTGATCAAATGATTTTGAAGGAAAGTTCACAACCTTTAACTAGGCTTAGAAGCTTTTACCCCAAAAAAAAATGTTTGCACCTTTAGAACCCAAAAAACACTCCAATTTGTTGTTGTATGATATCCCTCAATTATGCACCTTCCCAGTTTTACAAATAGCTTGGATGTAATTTGAAAGATTGGTACCTTGTCATTCAAAAGCCCATGGCAATTGGAAATGTAAGCCCACTCCTCACTTTCAACATGTCCAATGCTTCAAATGATCAAGCTTATGTTCATGCAGGACATGCACCAACTACCCACTATGTTTGTAGGTTCTATTGCAATACCAAGTTGGAACAAGAATGTCCCAAGCAAAAGAAAAATAAAACATTTTTTTCCAATATACTTCACATGAATTGCCCACAACGCCAAAAATTTGCACAGTATCAAGCTCAAGAGCTCTTCAATAAAGAACTTGAATTGCCATGAAATAAACAAAACATTAAATAAATTTCAATGACAACTAAATTGGCCATTCCTTTGGTTCTTCAACCAAGCTTATTGCTTTGACTATTTATGAAGTCCAGGATTAAAGAGTCCACAACATGGAAGTGCTTCATCAGCTGCATCAATTTTCAATAATCAATTACACTCAGAATGCATATTCAAAAGGATCTTAGATCTTACACATAAGATCCCACTATAGGGTTCAAGGTTAAATTCTATGTTCACAATGTAGATTTGCAAATCATGTCTCTTTTAAGGTCACCCAAACATCAAAGCAAAAGACTTCTGAGAGCTTTACAAATGGAGGGAGATCCAGCACTAAATAATTATGAGTTAAAAAATTCACAAATTTTGAGAAATTACAAGGTGTTCATAATAAGGAGAAAATACACCTTAATAATTTCTTAATGATTGTGTCAAAATCTTAGGGGAAAATTATCTATATAGTGCACAGGCCATTGTCCTGCTGCCTGTGGAGATGCAGTACACCATAGGATACAGGCCTACCTTTGTAATGCTTGATGTCAAAGGTGTTGCACTGGTATACAGCATCTTCACCTGCCCATCAAACAACACATCACAAAGCCCCCACAAAGGAGAAAGGGAAAAACTTCATGCACATACAATTGAGGCACCCATGTTGAGAACATCCCCCAAAAGTGTCGTCTTTGAGACTTGATTCTTGACAGAAGGACATGCCTGGAAGGCTCTTGATCATACATTCAAGCTGGATGCTAGCTGCATGTAACATGCAAACATCTAGTTGAGAACTCAGTGTGTCAACCAATGAAAAAGTTTTAGTGCTATACAGTGGCAAGGTGCATAAAACCAAGATGTTTGTTACATGTGTGAAGTGCAACTGGTGGTCTGGCACCAGTTATGAAGATATGTATGGTTGTCTGATTAAAATTATAGCTCAGTTCACAAGACTATAGACAACCACCCATGATATACATACAACAGGAGTGCAATCTGTGGAACCATGGCATTGCTGAAAGAGCTACAACATTTTACATCCAAACCTCAAGTAACAGATTGTTGATAAAGTACTCACACTTTCTCTAGTTAGCAAGACACATGGGTTGCTATTATTACTGATGCAAGCACAGATTGGAAGTGCATAGGAACTTCAGAGGATTCTGTTGAGAGCCTTGCATAGAATGTCAGTTCTCTGGAAGACACATTTTGATCCCCTGCAAGAGAAAATCAAGATTAAGAATATCACATATTATCCAAAAACATGGCAAGACCATATAAAACGACCCGGTCAAGAACCAATATCCAGAGCCCAATGGTCAGTGCATCAGTCCATCAACAGGGAGAACTGTAAAGCTCACAGCCCAATACTGGCATTTGTGGCCAAGAGAAATGCCAACTGTAAGAATTGTCTTGTCTTTAAGCTAGCAAGGTGCATACCGAGTTTTGCTTGTGGACACACACAGTATATTTATTAAATCTTGCACCATATCAGATATGAGCATGCGGCCATACACAATGAACTGAACTTGCACAGAGTGTCAGGAGTGGAGAGGAAAACAGCCAAGAACATGGTGGCCAATAGCAAATGGTAGTAGTTCATTTCGCTTCAAATAATTTGTTCAGGCCTTCTGGATTCTGCTAGAGAACCCTTCACACAAGCATCAACCAGAAGCATGCGGTTTACCTAAGAGTACACTCAGCAACACTGAGGCTTCCAACTTGGACACAGGCCTTGCAAAGCACTGTTGAAGAGCGAAGGACTAAGTTCTAGGTAATTGGAGGGAGAGCTTCTTCTAGATTACGTGAAACCCATGGTGGAAGTACCAACAATGTCCTGCATTGCAGAACATGAGACCCAATCTGAATTGATCATAAGAAAAAAAAAACCTGCTACCATTCACAATTTCATAAAAGTGTGACAAGTGAGACATCTTGTTGGGTCCACTAAAGGCACTGTTGAACATTGTTGTTGGCAGACTACACTTATGTGACAAAGAGAAGTAGACAGAGTTCAAAAGAGGACAAAAGGTCAGGGTCCGATGGAGCAGGTTAGATAAAAGAACAAAATGAGCAAAGAGCACAGATGATAGAGAAACGCTACCTATTATCTTGGTTGCAGGAGAGAGAAAGACTCAGCACCGCAGGCCAGGCTGCCCCACTTCAAACTTCAAACCAGCAGTACATAAATTATAATAGAAGATGTATGCTACCAGTTTTCACTTGCTCCAAGCTTTTAGAATCACAGATGCATAGTTTACAAAAAGAAATTATCAGATGAGCCAGTTTGTCAGTTCGTCATCGCTACAGGCTTTCTGTTGAAGGTTGTAACAGTTTTTGTAGGATCAATCTTGTTGCCTTCTCAATTAGAGTTCTGGACCCGGGTCCACCACAGTACGGGACCTCAGTGCTGAGATGGAGGACCGAGACAGTGCCCGTAGGTTGGGAAAGTGTGCCGCGCAGTAGACAGACAAACAGACGAGCGAGAGAGAGAGAGAGAGAGAGAGAGCGAGGGAAGAGAGAGTCCTCCGGGATCTGTTGCGGACGGGACGAGATGAGAGAGAGAAAGAAAAACTCTGGTGCTTGGGCTGGGCCGCCTGCCGCCTTCTGTTTTTCCTTGGGGATTTGAGATCCCCAAGGCCGGTAGGTCGAGGGAGGTCGAAAATTGGGAAGGCCCCCATATTAGGACCTTCTCTTGCATAAAGGAACGGTATTTTTTTCTTGTTTTTTTGAAGTGACTAATCATAAAATTGCATCTTTTGAAATCCATAAAGTCCACAATGCATGTTATACTAAACCTTCCAAATTTCGAAAGATCCAATAAAATGGAAATAAGTCTCAAGTAAATCTGAATTAAATCAGAGAAAATCAAAGAGGACAAATTCAGGTTGGGGAGCACCTTGAAAATACAAAGGAAAAAAAAGTGTCGATGCTTTATGAATTACAATGATTTCATTGCTTGGATAACTTAAATAGATAGATTTACCTCATTCTGAACTCCATCTTGGTTTGAAGAAAAGGCGCAATCCTATTTGTGCTCCAAATAAGAAAGAAATAAGGTTTAGGGGTTCAAAACATGCATCAAGAAACAAAAGAAAAATGGGTCACAGAAGTGGGCTGTCTTTTCCTTTGCAAGGCCACTATGTCGGAGTAACAAGTCCATTAAATGGTTGATTTAGGGGGGTTATTTAAGGCATTTTTCTTTTAATTTGGTCTATGACATCGATAGATTGTGGGACCAAGGCAACAAGGAAAAACAATTGAAAGTAGTAACACTTGGTATTAGAGGGTCCTTTCAAAGCAAGTAAAGGTCAATGCAATGTAAAATACATACCTCATCAAAGCACTCAACCAACCAGCCATCTAGGAGCATCGTGGTGCATCCTACAAGTGTGTGAAGACACAACTAGCTTTCCACCGCAAAATTAAGTATCATTTACAACTTTGTTATACATAGTTTTTGAAGCAAATTGGGATCCTTGTGAAGAAGATAATTAATCCACTACAATCATTTTTTAGGAAACTTTTGTGCAACATTTTTTGTTCTAGATCTTGTAAGATTAAGAACAAATAGTGAAGCTTGTAATATTTTGGTATTGGAGTGTTTAGGTCGTGTTAAACCAAGTGGAATAATGATCATGACACTCAAGCTTATAATGAAATTAAGGTTTGGTCTTGGCATAATGCGCTAACTATGACAAATGCGAACATTAAACACCATTTTCCAATGGATGAACATTCATCCATAATTTTTAATTAAGTCTTAATTAATTTTCAATTAAATCCTAATTAACTCTTAATTAAATTTTAGTAATTTTTAATTAATTCTAGTTAAATCTTAATTAACTATGGTTAATTCTTAGTTGACTCCTAGTTAAATTTGAATTAAATTTCAGTTAACTCATAATCAACTATCAATTAGGAAGGTTTTCAAAAAGTTTCCTTATTTGATCCACATATAGAAGCCTCCTTGGAAGTTTCCTTGAGCTAAATCCCCAAAGGGGTATAAATAGGAGTAAGACCCCTCATTTCCTTCAATTTGTTCAACATTAGTTTTAGGCATGATTTTGCACCATAATCTTGTCATGTTTTTTTCATGTTCATGTTTACATATGTTAACATAATAAATATTTATTTTCATGTTTGTTTTGCACATTTTGTGTTCTTGTTTTCAATTCTTATGCTTTTGTTTTTGAATTATGTAATCTTGTCTTATTCCTTATTTGAAAATTAAACTTAAACCTTTCATTTAGCCTTTGTTTTTATGTTTTCTTATGTCATTGACACTAGCAAAGGACCCCTAGGAAGTTTTTGATCTTTTTCCCTTTTGTTTCTTTTAGTCTTGTGTGGTTTGTTTTGTAGATTTGGATTACTTTATGGCAATATTCAATCTTTAGAAAGTGGGGGCCATGTTCTTAGTAGATGTCTTTTTTCATTGGCACCAAACGTTCCATGTTCCACTGTTCATCATGTTTCATCAAATTTCATAGTTCCCATCACCCATTTGTTTTATCATGAGCCACCACAAACCCATCCTCCACCTCATCCCCATTCAAACCATGAATCACCCATTAATTCCCCCTCCCATTTTAACAAATCACACACCACTTATTAGTTCCCCTTACCAACACTTAGCCCTTCGTATGAATGAGACGTCCCAACCCTACACGTTCCCAAACCCCCTTAATCATGCACATGTAAAACATTTTCCCTTTCCATTCTATCAACCCCTATAGTTTCCTATGATCAACCCCCCCAACCTACCCCCATCTCCTCAATATGCTTACAACTTCCACCTAAAGTCTTCTACCCCACTTGTGTTTGCATCAATTTATTAACGAAGGTTATCTCATCATTAGCATTCTTATCATGCATATAATTCATTTAATCCAAAGCCTTGTGACCATCTTAGTTCAATATCCTCCTTTATTCCCACCCCACTACATCAACTTTGACTTGTGTTCATCATTAAATGTCTTCGAGTCCTTTCATTTAAACATTTGCAATTTTGGATTATATAACCACATCCCTACCACTTTATGGCATGATGTACAAGTGGCATTTCATTTTCCATTAAATAAGTTAGCACAAGATCCCTATGATATGGCAATTTGACACTTGTTTCTTTTGTTACCCCAACATGGTATCTCACTTCACCCCCTTGTGGTGGGGCAACATGGCATAAGGATACATGGATTTGACTTAAGCATTTTCTAGTGGGCAATTAGGAAAACTTATAAAAAGAGTTGCAAGCCCAAGCTTTGGCAACAAATTCAAGGTAAATGCGTTTTCCTCGACATGATCCTCCTGCTCATAAACATTTTCTCCATAGTTTAATTCTTGGATGTGTAGGGAAATACTTTCAAACAACTCATGTTTTGGCACCATTTTCCTTTGCACGCACATCCTCCAACACCACCTTAGTTCTCACTACATTACACCTTGAATCAGATGGCTACTTCCCATTTTTCTTCAAAGACTACGAACCAAATTAAAACCTTTAATTTATTTATTTATTTATTTTTTAAAATTGACATTCCAACGCATGTTACATTTATCAGCAAGTGGTCTTTTTGGGATGGTTTTTGAACACCTTCAGGTCTATTTTCACTTAGAATGGGTTCCCTTAGTTATTTCAATTTTATTCTCATATCACACAAGTTCACATTCCACCTTGAATTACACATGTCCTTGGAACAACCCGCCTCTTAGCCATGACCAAGCTTTCAAATGGAATTTGTCTCATTGTAGTGTAAGAAACGTTGTATTGACTCACAAGCCACATTTTATGCCTTCAATTTTGTAATGCCTTTGCAACACATTTTTCTCCACACTAATTTGAAATTGTAATTAAAGGTAATTTTGAAGCAATAATCCCTGGCATCAAGTGTGATGCACCCCCAAACTTTTTGAAAGTGTCGCAACCCTAGCTTTGGGCTCACAACCAAGGCCAAGGGGTTGCAAGGGTGCGGGCCAAGAAAAAGCTCGGGAGTCACATCACATACTCCCGGGAGTGTAAAAAAGTGTGAGAGAGTGAACCCTCACACTCCCAAGGCAACTCCCACTTTGGGAAATGGAGTCCCGGTGGACTCCCGAAACTTCAGAGAGCAATTTGAGGGGTCAAAACTCAATGGCTTGTGGCGTTATTTATATCATTGAAAAAATATCGGAACGCAAATGTCTAAAATGTGCTCACATTGCTCATTTGGACATCTAAAACACAAGTTATGGCCAAAAGACTGGTAGTTTGACTCCCGACCAGAAAAAGTCGGGAATTGACCCGATTTACTTAGCTACAGACAACGTTCGACATACCGTTTACAAGCTCTTGACGAAAGCTACAACTTTGCTTTAGACCGCACCTCGATCCAAGGTCTACTCACAAAGTTATGGGGCTCCAAAGTCGCAGGAGTCCTAGTTAACGCGATTTCGTGGGAGTCCCGGGAGAGAAAAACCATTTAGATGTAGGCCCCGTGGAGAGGTGCAGAGTATACTATAAGGGGAAAGGTGGTGGCTTCCCCCAAGTCCAAGCCGTGGTGAGTCTTGTGTGTCCGTGTTGCCCGTGACTTGTCCTAGCACCAAAGGTGCTCCAACTATGCACTAACCACTTTGTGTGGGTTGTGTGCATGCTCGTGTGAGTGAATAAAGCTTGTCAACTCTTCCTAGTCCCATCCCGGAGCTCCAACACGCCCTTCTACCCCTCAAAGTGTTGTGAACTAGGGAGCGTGCCCCAACTCCTCCCCCTTATGTTGTCTTCTACTTGGACTCACTTTCGAATCCTTCAAGGAGTTGGGAGTGCGTCTTTCAAATGGAGTTTGTCTCATTGCAGTGTAGGAAACGTTATATTGACTCACAAGCCACATTTTATGCCTTCAATTTTGTAACGCCTTTGCAACACATTTTTCCCCACACTAATTTGAAATTGTAACTAAAGGTAATTTTGAAGCAATAATCCATGGCATTAAGTGTGACGCACCGCCAAACTCTTTGAAAGACTCAAATGCAAATTCAAATGTGCAAATAATGGAAGAAGAAGGAATTAAGGTACGCTCCCTAGCTTGTAACATTTCAAAAATAAGAGGGGTGTGCTAAAGCTATGGGATGGGGATTAAGACAAATGAAAAATGGGTCAATTATTCATATGGACTTGCATAAACTAAACAAAAAATTGATTAATGAATAGTTGCAATATTTTTAGTGCACGAACGAATCACGGGCATACACAAACTCACAAGACACACCATGGTCTAAACTTGGAGGTTTGGGGTTTAAAGTTCCACCACCTTTCCCCTTTATAATATTATCTGTGATTGGCCACAGGGGCTACACCCAAATGTCATTTTTTATCACCCTCTTCAAGATTTTTTTAACGATATGCAATATGTGACATGCCCCTTGCACGCATGTAATTCAAAACGATTATCGACTTTTAATGGTCGTGAGTCAAATTAACATTTTGACTCCCGACACTTCTTTTGGCCATAAGGTGTGTTGTAAATATTCAAATGGATCATGTAAACTCATTTCAGACATTTACATTTCAAGAGCTTTCCAATGGTATAATGATTTTTTCAATCCAATGAGTTCTGACCCTTCAAATCATTTTTTGAAAATTCGGAAGTCCCTCAGGACTCCAACTCCCAAAGTGGGAACCCACTTGAGAATGTGTGGGCTCATTCCCTCACACTCTCCCACACTTTCGGGAATGTGAATGTGATTCCCGAGTTGCACTCTTGGCCTTCACCTTTCCATACCCGTTGCCTTGGTCACGAGCCTAAGGTTAAGGTCGTGATAAAGTACACCATGGACTTTCACCTCGACTAAATTGTTCTCCAACTAAACATGGCAAACACCTTCAATTCAATGTCAAAAATGGTCATATTTCAAGAATTTCGTGTAACATGTGGAAACATCATACAATCATCCCCTTTGTTTATGCATTCTATGCATTTGAATCTCCTTTATTTTATAATCATTGTCATTGTGAAGGCGATGTCATAATCATCCTATTTGCCATGGGAACCCATCAAGGTGATCCCTTGGGGGGGAGCACTATTTCTTTTAACCATTAAAAGGCTAATCATTTCCCTTTTTTGTTTATTTCCATCCATTATAGATGACATTCACATCATAGGTCCCCTTCAATTGTATCATCTACATATGAGCATTTCTAAAACAAACTCCATGCGATAGGTTTTTTTATTTAACCTCATAAATGTGTAACATGGTCATGTTATGGCTTGCCACCTAACCTCAATACCCCATCCTAGTTTACCACCTCATTAAAAGGAATTAAAGTCTTAGGGTTCCATTGGGTACCTCATCATTCACATCATCTTTCATCAAAGATGTCATGCTAGTGGATGTTTGACATGTGGACCTTCCCCCTAGAATGGGCGATGTTCATGTAACCTTTGGAATTCTAACCCATTGATTCATACAATGGCCATCATATCTCTTATGATGCACACCTCCTTTCTCCATTTCCGTAGAATCCCTTATTTATTTCGACCCTTCTTTCTTTCAAATGTTTGGGTGCCTTTTGGGTTTAAGATCCTTTAATAACCTAGAAAGACCTCTAACCCATAAACAAACCTTTGTCCCAATAACTTTTGGTGGCATCAAACTCATATTGATAGCCACCATCACCTCAATAACCTATTTAAGGAATTGGGCCCTTCTAATTTTAATAATAACTACTAAGTTTATGGTTAATCAAAATCCTTCCTTTTTGAAGCCTTAGCACGAATCAACACCTTTCTTTTCTAGCAACATTTCAAGGCAACATGTTATCTTCTGCCACTCCCAGTTCGTGTGTGTTTTTTTCCATTTGAACAACTCATCGGGCAACAAATGGTTTGACTTCAAAATCCCATCTCTAAGCATTTACACCATCATGCCATTTCCAGCATGTTTTCTGACGAGATATCTGAAACCCATCATGCCTGAATTTTATCATGTTTTGGCCTAGGAGTGGGCACTTAACTTACAATTCAACTAATCTTCCCAGCCTTTTGATTATCTTACCCATTTTTTCCATGGTGTTTCAAACACGACTTGGATTACTTCATCTTTCAATTAGAAGTATCATTCAATGCATGTGCACACATCTCATTGACCCTATGGTATCCACCTCTTGCATTGTGCTCATGGCAATGAATGCACAGGAACGCATGATGTAGTTCACAACACCTTTGTTGCCATTATGTGAAATGTTGGCTTCCATGTGGGATGAAATTAACTACATGTGCTTCCTTCAACCACATTCAACTCCTCTTGTCCACAATTCAACATTGTGCTCACCAAAAATGGCATTTGCACTTTAGTTGATGCTGTCATTACCAACCCAACACGAACAAATCTATTTTCCAAACCTTGCACAAGGATTTTTCATCTCCAATGTGGCTTAAGCGAAAGAAAGGAGTTATCGTGACCAACACCCCACTAATGAATTCCTCCCTTTAAGGTTTGAAGTATTTGGATATCTGCACAAACAGGCTAATGTGTTTTTACAAGATTATGCTAATGCCATTTGGAACTTGAAAGGGTCAAAGGGCCTTCATCTTTTTGTCTTGGTTACTTTTCTTCGTAAAAAAATTTCAATCACATTGCAAAAGATGCAAGATGTCCACATCTTAAGTTGGACAATAATTATAGGTTAAACTATTTCCCAACTTCCTCTAATCACCATGACAAGCTATTGCAAGTAATCGATTTTTGACATGGAAAAAAAAGGCCGACCTATTACAAGCGATAAACTTTTGACATGGAGATATTTTGACATCTAGTTCGAGCTAACTTGACATCATGTAATTTATCCCTTTTCCTTTTTCGTATTCCTTTGTACATGTTCCAAATCTATGGTTTGTTTATTAATAAATTTTTGTAGGGTTTCATCAAATGTATGTTCCATGAGTCATAATAACAACGAGTTCATTCAAAGTTCATAAGTTCCCAAAAGATGGGCAACCATGGGCCTATTCCACAATACATGTTCCCCAATGTTGAAATTACAAAAAGAGTAAATACCTATAATGTATGGAAGACGTTCCCATCTTTTGTTCTCACATTCAATGTTGTTCCCATGAAAATCCAACTACAATTCCCACAATCAATTCATGGCATGTCATAGTCATTTACCAAAGTTGTTTACATCATGGAATAGGCCCATAACCACACATTACGTTTGGTGTGTTGCTTATCTTGGCCCCAATAAATTCAATAGGAGAATTTACTTAGCATAATGGGCAATCACTTGCCCATTCCATCATACGTACCAAGACAACACGAATGTGCATTGTGAACATTATTACAAAAATTTGTATAGTCTTATGAAATCCACCTAAACCCAAATAGGTAGGGTGTAACTTATTTTTTTTAAATACCCACCCATCTAATAGTGTGTACCTTATTTACAAAATTCCTAACTTAAAATCTTGTCACAAACTATAGTTTACTTTCTTTTCATACACAAAGCAATAGACTTCACTCTCTTATTACACATCACACAACAAGAGTAGGGGATGGAAAAAGGGAAACCATAGGCAATGAGCAAATGTTAACCCATCTAATTTGCTTTGAAGGTATGATTATTGTTTTGGGCTCCAATTTTGATTTTCAAGGGGAGGGGGGGGTTTCTAATCTCAATGGAGTTAAAAGGTGAAACACCTACCTTGAATGATGCAAAAAACCCTCATTTCCTTTTTTTTTGGTTGTAGTGTGGATTTTGTTTTGATGAGATTTGATGTCAAGGAACTCTAATGTGCAAAAAATCATAGGTGATATTGATGTGAGTCTTTATGAGATGGAATCCTTTTGGACCTCCTTCCAATGCATGTACTTAGTGGAAATGTTGTGGTATGTCACTTTAAAATACGTGCCCAAAGTTTTCAAATTTGCATTCTTCGATGCATGTAAGCACAAAATGAACTAGGGGTCCTTGAACTTAAGACTAGGATTAGGGTTAGGTTTACCAACTAATTGATGATTGTTTTGTTGAAAATTCAAGCTCAACTAGTTAGGTTTCATTAGTTACTGGAGTAGGAAAGTAACTAAGTTACTTTCACTAGGTTGAATTACTTTCTTTACTTATATTAATTTGGTTATTTGTGGTTTGGTCTTGTAGTTAAATACCTTGATGTTGATGGTTTATTTTTCTTTTCTTCATTACACAAGTTTGTGTATTTCTTATGACAAGAACCTTGAGGAGTTCTTGATGTTATGTTTTGTGTTGTGAACATCGTGTTATAGTTTCCTTTTAATAAAATTCTATGTTTGCACTTGAGTAGATCTCCTATTTGTTATCATGGTATCAGAGCTTAGGTTGTTTGATGAGAAAGTTGAAAGAGATTTAGAGTTAAAAAGTCTCTAGAACTAGAGTTGAGAATCTCTAATCATATCATAGGAGTTTGTCAAGCAAAAGAGAAATGGGGAAAGGAAAGAAGTGAAGAGAAAGAAAAGAAAAGAAGTGAAAGGAGATCCACATATCAAGGGTTGTGGAAGTTAGATCTTTAAGTCTAGATCTAGATCTACTGTGAAAAGATCTTGGAGTGAAACTAAAAGAGATTATAGAAGACTATAAGACGCTTCTATTCTCAAATTTTCAAAAGAAAAGGATGTGTTTTGTGAAAGTTATGAGTTTTTGAAAATTTTGTGTCAGATCTGGTTTTTTGATCATATCTCCTTTCTTTGAGCTTTTTTGGATTTGCAATTTTGGGATCTTATAGATCATAAAGGACTATATCTAAATTTCAAGTCATTTGGATAAGTATTGAGAAAAATTCAAATATCTAAAGTTTCAACCTTAGTTTTGAAGTCAGTTTCTTTTGAGAGTGATAACTCTTTGTGGTTGTCACCAATAGAGCTAAAATTTTGAATAGATATAGAAGACATATATCTTACGTGTCTTTCAAAATCTCAAGGAGTTTGGAATTGCTGAAAGCGAATTGTAAGTCATTTTGTGTTCAGGTCCCAGTTTGAGGTGACTTCAAGGAAGTAGCAAGATCTCTCATTATATGAAATTAAATGAACTAAAATTTTGAGAGACAGTAGTAGACATAACTTTTCATGTTTCAAAAAAATTTCAAAAGGATTCAAGGTCATGTGTGAGCGGTGTAGCTTTGCAAAGTTGTTGTGACAAAAGTTTACATTGAGAAGACATCAAAACAAATTTTTGAAGTGGAGCAAATGCAACTTGGGAGTACTTGAAGGAAGGAGTTTGAAGATTGGGAAGTGCAAATACATCATCAAGACCTTCATACAAAAGTTTAGTATGTAATCATGTACTTAATACCATACAAGATATTATATGAAATACGTACATATATGTAAAACCTATGTATAGTATAAAATTTCATATAATACTCGAAACATACATACATATGCAAGGTCCATCTTGTTCAACCTTAACCCTAACCCTAATCCTAGAAACCTAAGGAAAGAAAACCCTAATCCCAATCCTAGAAACACTAAGAAGACATTGAGTGTTGCCTTGAGAGATGGTGGACGGTATTTCTCAAATTGCAATTGAGAAATTAGACAAGAACAATTTCCAAGTGTGGAAATTTAGGATTATGAATTTCTTGATGGGGAAAGGTTATTGGGAATTCATAACTAGTGATGATACAGAACCTTCTCTCCTAGAAAACCCCACACAACAACAAATTCAAGCCAATAAAACTTGGCATGAAAAAGTAAGGAAAATTTTGTATTGGCTTTTTGTGAGTGTGTCCGATTCCATGATTGTGCATATTCAAGATGTAAAATCACCCAAGCAAGCTTGGGATACATTAGTGAAAATGTATAGCACCAATACACAAGCTCACAAAATGCAATTCAAGCAAAAGTTACATAATCTATAAAAAAATAGATGAACATCAGTGACTATTTTACAAAGGTGAAAAACCTTGCAGATGCTTTTGCATCTATAGGAGCCCCTGTAAATGATGAAGATGTAATGGCCATGACTTTGAATGGTCTTGGAAAAGACTATAACTATTTTCGTACTTTAATCGTAGTTTGAGAAACATTTCCTAATTTCTAAGACTTAATAACCTTATTTATAAGTGAAGAGATGAGAGTTGTTGGTACCTCATCCAATGGAGGATCACAAGAAAGTGTTTTCGACTCAAATTTTAATAGAAGTAGAGGTAGAGGTGCTAAAACCTCATTTCGAAGCCAACACGAAAGCTCGCATGGTGGACATCATCAACATGAAGGTCAATTTCATGGAGGTGGACGAGGAAACTTTAAAGGAAGAGGAAGTCGTGGAGATCATGGTGGAAGTCATCAAGGTCAACAACCAAATAGCGACTCAAATTGTTATTATTGCGGGAAACCTGGGCACATGGCAAAGAATTGTTATCAAAGGGAACATGATGCACGAAATGGAAAGCTGCAACAAGGAATTATGCATCAACTAGCAATCAAGGTGATGAGCAACTGTTTGTGATGTAGCACATGGCAAATTCAATGATAGGAGGAGTATCAAATAACAATGTCTGGTATGTGGATTCTGGAGCTTCAAATCATATGACTAGTCATGGAGAATGGTTTAGAGACATAAAGGATTTGAAAACACTAGGTTTTGTGGAAATTGGTGATGACATTGCACATCCCATCACACAAATTGGCAAGGTGCCATTGTCCATGCAAGATGCGCATTCAAAGTACTTAAAAGTTATACTTCATGTTCCAACCATAACAAAAAATTTGGTCTCTGTAGGCTAGATGGTGGAACAAGGTTTACAAGTGACATTCAACCCAAATGGATGTTTTGTGGAAGACATGAAGAACCAAGGCAAATTAATTGCCAAAGGACAAAGGAATGGTTGAAAGTTCACCTTGGATGTGAACATGCCTGAAGTGAATTCCATGTTATTCACACATGGAAAAGGAGCTGGAGACATTGGAATTTGGCACAAGCGAATTGGCCATGTTAAATTTAACGTCTCAAACTGATGGAGAAACAAAATCTTGTTGGAAGTCTTCCCAAATTTGGAATAGAAGAAGTGACGTCAGAAGTTTATGAAGCATGCCAATTGGGGAAGCAAGCTAGGCATCCATTCCCAGTTCAAACAACTCATGTAAGTTCCAAACCGTTGGAAATGATCCATTCGGATGTGTGGACCACGAAGACAGAATCCATTGGAGGATGCAAGTACTACGTGAGTTTCATTGATGACCACACAAGGTAAGTGTGGGTCTACTTCATGAAACACAAAGGTGAAGTGTTTCAACATTTTTTGAATTTCAAAGAAATGGTGGAGAAGGAGAAGGGTGTGAACATCAAGTGCCTAAGGTCCGATGGAAGGGGAGAGTATTTTTCAAATGAATTCAGTGAGTACTTGAAGGAACATGGAATTCAAAGGAAATATTCATGTAGTTACTCCCCATAGCAGAATGGAGTTGCTGAAAGGAAAAATAGGCACATTGCAAAAATAACATGTGCCATGTTGAATGAGAAGAATTTGCCAAATTACTTTTGGGCTGAAGTGGTAGCAACTACAGTCTATATCATGAATCGAACACCCACAACAACAATTCATGGCATGAAAATTGAAGAAAAATTCACAAGCAAGAAACCAGATGTTTCACACCTCATAATGTTTAGTTGCATTGCACATGTGCATGTTCCTAGTGAGAAGAGATCAAAATTAGATCCAAAAGTTAATAAGTGTATCTTCATTGGATATTCCTTAGAACAAAAAGGATATAGATGCTTCAACCCTTCCACTCGGAAATTGCAAGTGAGTAGACATGTTGTGTTTGATGAGATGGTTAACTAGTACCCACCATTGAAGATAACAAAAGATGGAAAGGCTAGAAATGGTGATGTTCCATCAAATGTGGAACAAGAATCACAATTAATTAATGGACCACAAGAGTCCTCAATTAGTGGGTTTAGTAGCACTCCATGGAAAGGAAGATTAAGATCTTCAAACATTGTAGATGGTAGTTCTCAAACATCATCTAGAAATCTTCATGTAGATGATGAGTCAAGTGATTCAGAAAAAAATGTGGGTGAAGAATCAAAAATATCTTCAGTTACTACTCTTGGAACTCAAATGGCCAAAAAAGCTTTGAAAACACTCGACAACAACAATGGAGTACAAAAATCCACACGAATCAATTATCTTGTACAAAGACTCACATATGATGGCTTTATAACTCACCATTACGCATACATGGTGAGAGTTATACAAGAGGTTGAACCCACTTGTTTTGAAAAGGCGGTTGGAAATCTTAAATGGGATAATGCCATGGATGAAGAAATGGCGACATTGGATGCTAATGCTACTTGGGAATTAGTAGCTTTACCAAAGGACAAGAAAGCAATTGGGTGCAAATGGGTGTACAAAGTCAAGCACAATGTAGATGGATCTAAGAGCAAATACAAAACAAGATTAGTGGCCAAAGGTTATGCTCAAACTTATGGCATAGACTATGAAGAGACCTATAGTCCAGTTGCCAAAATGACAACTTTAAGAGCAATCATTGTTATGGCAACAACAAAAGGATGGTCGTTACATCAAATGGATGTAAAGAATGTTTTTCTTCATGAAGATTTACAAGAAGAAGTGTACATGGAACAACCACCAGGTTATGTGGACCAAACACATCCTAATTTGGTTTGTAGGTTGAAGAAAGCTTTGTATGGCTTGAAGCAAGCACCTAGAGCTTGGTT
>Ga0116230_10001115_pt1 | contig 24960 bp, 16 predicted proteins | sample S1TSphfallax_3_FD_88678 | JGI IMG/M metagenome (GOLD analysis project Ga0116230, IMG submission 88678) | Host-associated microbial communities from peat moss isolated from Minnesota, USA - S1T2_Fd - Sphagnum fallax MG | ecosystem: Host-associated > Plants > Peat moss > Unclassified | place... | reverse complement strand
AATATATATTAGATAATTAGATAAAAATAGGGTGATAAAAATTAAGTTAGAAAATTATTTAATACCCCTAAAAATAGTCGTTTAACACATGTAGATCCCAAACTTGACACTATTTGTTCCCCAATAGTAGGAAGGTGTTAAGAACTAGACAAAAAAATTAAGATAAAATTCTATAGACTTGACAAAACTAAGAACTGAGTAATGAATAAAAATTTTAAAATGTTATTGATACAACAAAACATGATATAAAAGTAGACTAATTGAGATAGAAGTGTAATGTATAAGGTTACAATATGCAGTGGCAAGATTGAAAGGTGATGTCTTCAACACTTTTTAGTTATATTAGAGCTATCCGTAAAGTCATGCCCTCTTGGGCCTGAGTTGCACCCCTTGTTTGATGCTTCATCCCCTCCTGGCTGTTGTCAGCAAAGTCATGAAATTTTATTAAATCAGGGTATGAAATACTGAGACTCAGCATTAAATGCATAAGGCTCGAGAACGTTTATAGCTACAGTACACATAGCAGGAGCAGTGATTGGTCGAAAGCGTTCGGGAAAAGAAAGGACAGGGCCAACTCAGTTTAGCACCGAATTTTGCTGCTAAACTGAGTTTCATGCCCCGTCGAAGCCCAGTGTACTTTCTTTCGTCCTGTTTTTTGAAATCTCGTCCCCTATGTGACCAAACAGGGGGTTCCGGTGCCGTCTTTGCCTGACTTTACGGATAACTTTAATATCTCATAAAAGTTTTTAGAGGTTCATGAAGTTTTCATGTACTAGGCAAATTTTAGAACCTTCCATCAACTTGACCTTATAGAACCTAAATGATCGAATGAATGACCTAACCTTTAGTAGGTTAGAAGCTTTTTTAAACATTCTTCACACTTGACTTCTTCAAACCTTTTGTGAATTAAGCAGTTTTAGAATCTTTTGACAACTTGTACCTACCTTCTAGAACATGAACTTTTAAAATTCCTTAACATTCAAAAGTAAGATCTTTTTGAAAACCTCTATGGATCTTGTGACCAAGAGGTAGGCAAATCAAGGTGATACATGTAAGCCTATTTCGGTAAGAAATATGGGTGGTTTGTGAAGGGTGCATGATAACAAACCCACCAATAGATTATATTCATTTCCATGCATGCTTACATAACTTCATCTATGTGTGGTACCCTTCATCATCCATACATGTTGATTCCATCAACATTGTGATTTTCATTCAAGGAATTCAATATCATCCATGTAATAAAATTCATAACGTAAATTCATCCATGTAATTGGTCCATTAGTGGTCCGTATTTTGGGGGTGGGGGACAGCAAATTGTTGTTGTTGTCCTCAGCTTATTGAAAACACAAGAAACATTGAAGAGCAAATTCTTCTTGTCATCATGATATTGAAAACAAGAGGAGCCTTGAAGACCAATTGTTGATATTGATGTTGTCATCATCATATTGAAAACACAAAGAAAGGTGAAGAGCAATTTCTGACATTGAGCAATTTCTTGAGACAAAATCAAATATCTGCACTCTTCTTTTGTTCAAGATTGTTGTGTTCAAGAAGGCAGCTGCAGATTCAAAATAGTTTTGAGAAGAGGAACAATGTTGCAGTAGACTTGTCAAAGATTCTGTGGAGAAGTAAGAGTACTTGATTCTGTTGCAAACTCCAAGTTTGGTTGGTTTTTTTTTCCATGGGGAAGTTTGGATTTATAGAATGCTTAGAATATTCATGCATGTTTTACAGTTGTGAAGAGGCAATGCTAATCTGCAATGCTCATTCTACAGATGCTAGAATTTTCCAATGTTGTTGCTGATGCTGCATGACAGTTTTGTTATGAATAGGAGTTACTTCAGCATTTCAGAATGCCCATAAAACCAATGCTTGTATCCTTCTGGATATGGCATAGATACTGTCCTTGCAGCATCAAGCAACAAGTTGTGACCACTGATGTAACCAGCCTCATCACTCCCTAGAAACAGCACTGCGTTTGCGACATCCATGTCTGTCAGCGCTCGACCTGGAAGTAGTGACCGGTTTGTAAGGTACTCCTTTGTCTCCTTCAGAGACACCTGCATCCGCTTTGAATTCTATCCTACTGACAGTCAGGCCCAACATTGTAGAATAGGACAATCTTGTGGTTTTTCAAATTTGTCATTCTTTAAGGAAAACAAGTTTTTGGCTGCAGGACTTTCTTGACACAAAGGGGATTAGCAATGATGGATCAGTACCTCAAGCACCCTGGAGAACAGGGGTGTTGCTGTTGCATCTGGTGACACCATATTCACCCGAATTCCAAAGTCTCGAAGCTCCAGAGCTGTGGATTTCACCAGCCCTTCGAGTGCTGTCTTGCTTATACAGTAGGTATGCGGTCCAAAGCCAGCAAGCTTGCTGGCTGAGCTCCCAGTGCACACAATCACACCCCTCCTCATAGGCTTCATCACTCGGGCTGCATGCTTAAAGCCCAGAACAGTGCCCCGCAAGTTTACAGCTAGAGTTGCATCAAAGTCCTCCATCTGGAGCTTGTCAATGGCACCCAATGCACCCACAAAACCTGCATTGCTGAAGTAAATGTCGAGCTTGCCCTTATCCAACATTGTCTGGTCAACCAGTGCAGCAACATCCTTCTCTTTGGTGACATCACACTTGAGGAAACAGGAGTTGGAGGTGCCAAGCTCATCTGACAGTTTCTGACCACGGTCCTGGTCAATGTCAGCAATGACTACATGTGCACCATGGGACACAAACAGACGAGTGGTGGCCTCACCAATCCCACTTGCTCCTCCAGTAATCACCACAACTTTTCCTGCAAATCTGCACATCAAGATTGACATGCTTTTCCTCAAAGATAACAACAGGAACATGCACGCACACATATCAATCGAACAGAAACAGAAATCATGGCAAATGCATGAATGTCTCCTACTCAATAGATCAAATCTAACAATGTAAAGTGGGGCACAAAGTAAAGATTACTGAAGGATCATGACTATTTGTCTTCAGCATGTAAAATGTTCATAAGCTTGATGGTTCAGGAGATCCAGGAGTTGTGTCTTGCCTGCCTGTTTCTGATGCCTTCAAGGTTGAGTTGCAAAAGCCCTGAAGAAATGTTGATGGCTTTCTGACCTCAAGAGATGGCCTGAGCTTCTCTAGAGATCTGCAACCAAGTTCACATTCTAAAGCATCAAAAGCTGATTAGTGTTTTGCCTTTACTTCTGTTTTATTTCCCAATTGGGATTGGACATCAGCCTGTGATTCTTGAGTTGGAAGCAAAAGATTATAGACTAGTGTTGGGTGATTCTTTCTGTAATCATGTCACACAGAAACAATCTGACGCTGATTTCCAAGGTTTACATGCACAGATCACAGCATGCTTATCAGTTTAGAGTTTTCCACTCAAGATATGAAACAACCCACCTTCCTCCTCACATGAAAACGGTTCTGCAAGAAATCCAGGTTTTGTCCCAAGGCAAGTCCAGCTACAAACTGGACTCTATGCCAAGACAGAGGTATGGCTGCTCAGACAATACCTTTGTGTGAACAGATCCTCCATCACTATTTCCCCAAGAATTAGAAATTCCATGAGGAAAGCATTTATATGCAGTCTTTTATTCTCAGAACTTGCACATGATCTAAGAGAATACATCTCTTGGTAAAGAAAGACCTGCACATGTTGGATGATATGCACTTTCGAGTCAGAGAAACTGAAAGTGCAGGATAATTAGTTAGGATGGTAGCTTGCTGCAATTTTTTCCATAAAAGAAGAAACTCTGCCTGTCATCACAGACTTCGATGCAGCTGAATTATGAAGCTGTCTGTCTCTACCCTGGCTTTGAAGACTCCATTCTTCCAATGTTGTGAGCTTCCCAGTACAGCACATATGTTTGTACTTGGTCGGCTTGCTCCTATCCCACCAACACCTCAACACCTAGAATTAATTCTTTAGGGACATCTACTCAACACCTTGAAATTCCAAGTTCCAGTAGAAGTGTCTGCAGAACCCTTGAAAGCTTCTTGATCTGTGGTGCACAAATGTGCTTCTTATTTCAGCACTGATTTTCCAGCTGCATTTGTATTGATGCATTTGAAAGTGATGGAGCTACCATGAGTGTTAGAAGGTACATGGCAACCCCATCACTGACCAGACTGTAGAGCAGCTCTCTCAGGGTCCTCAAATGGTTCTAGGGGAGTGTTCTCCCGATGGTGCATTCGCAGATCCATTCAAACAAGAAAAAAAGAGATGAAACACACACAAAATATGCTGAAGATTTCTTCTTGAACGACGAGAGACCAAGAAGGGGGGGAAAAAAAAAAGGAGAGGTTACCTCCAACAATTCACCAAGTGTGTGTGTGTGTGGAAGAATCCAACAGGCTGCTGAGGAAGCAGAAAGAACCTACCTCCAACACCGTCTGGAATTCAACATGTTGCTGTGAATGTGACCTCCAGAACTCGCTTAGAAAGGTGCTGAAAACGAGCGGGAATCGGCGCCGTTGAAGAGTGTGTAGGAGGGGGCAGAGCATGAAGCGCATGGCATCAGCGTGACGGATGAATGGCGCTTCTCGAGAGCTCTGCAGTCCATCCAGCTAGCTGCTCAAAATGAAGCCAAGCTGCAGGTTGATGCCGCCTCATTCTAAAGCTGATCTGCTCAAGAATGTGATGGAAATTTTCTGCTGCACAGTGAAGAGAGCCGTCTCTTCTTGTGCCCGAGTTCTTCGTGCCCTACCTGTGTATTCGGTGCAGAGTCTGTTTTAGGTATTTGGATTCCTATGAGCTTGAATTTGCTGTTATGCAAAAGCAGCAGCAGTAGAATTTGGTTTGCTCTACCTTTGCAATACGGTCGCCTTTGCAATAATGCTCCAGTCCAGCTACAGTTGTTTGCCTCTTCCGCATATGGAACTCCATTTGGTCACTACATTCCTGTTTTGACAGGGCTCTGGACATTGTCAGATGTCATTGGTCTACATGAATTCGTAATGCAAAATGTCTGTTTCCATGGAAAGCGTAAATTCAACCATTCTATTCTCTGCTTCTTCAATAGAGTTTTCGGGTATAGTAGTGTAAAGGGAGATAGAATTGCAGAAAAAAGGGAAGTGGGGAGGGGAAGAGTAGGTAGTTTTTCTTTGCAGTCATTGTTTTTGCCAAGATGCCTCTTCAGTGCTACTTACCCAATGTCATTACCTGAGACTTTCCTGTTGCTTCTGGAAATCTGAAACTTGGCCTCAGAAGGGTGATGATGTTCTGACACTTTGTGAGTATCTCTTATATTATTATAAGGTTATGACTGGACTGATTGTCGTGTTATCATCATCAAAGTGCTGTTGTCTAGATTTCTGTGTAACCAATCTTTTGGAGATGAATCTTAACCTCAGAACCTTGTAGCAGTTTGAATGACGGTACTATTGACATTTTTTTATTATTGCTAGCCATGACCAAGTCTTCCTGTTGCCTCTGGAAACGTGACAAAACTAAGTAAGCAGAAAAAAAATCTCATTTTTGTGCCTGACATTTTGTGCATATCACTAGGTACGTATCTGCATCCACTGTTGAAGTCAGTGGGGAATAAATAATGGCAGCCAACCATCAATGTCATTCATGATGAAAGTGACATTCACTAGGTTATGATTGCACTCTTTTTTGTCATGTTTTGTTTTGGTTTTGTTGGAACTCACATAATGGTTGTTAGTCTTCAAAGTATCATCGTGGAATTTTGTCTCTGCAATCCCATAGAGAAGTTCCTCTAGCACTTGTCTTGGCATGTCCAGAAATGTGGGCAAGGATTGTAACTGGATCCATCCAGGTCTGTTTAATCTTTCCCTCAAAACATTACACTCTTGATCTTCTCTGTTTTTTCTTCCTCTTTTCTTGTTCAAGGTTTTTCTTTTCCTTCTCTCTCTCTTTTGATGTTCCTTTTGTTTGTTCCTCTACTAAGCCTCTGGTTGTCTTATTCTGTTAGCAAATTGTTTTTTTCTAATGTGAGGAACACAATCAACAGGATCACCATTGCAATGAGACACAGAAGTGCAAATATGTTGCATTCTAGCAACCAATTGCTCCAGGTGATTGATTCTTCAATGCATATCCTTTTGTCTGGCAATTCATTTGATACTAGTGTGGAAGAGACAGTGAACAACTCCTTAGGGTTCAAGGTTTTTCCTAGTGTGAGGAAGATGTTGAACAGGATTTCCATTGCAATGGGATACAGTAGTGTGTACAGGTTCCATTCTAGCAACCAGTTGCTCCAGGTGATTGATTCCTCAACACAGATCCTTCTCTTGCAAAGCAGTTGATGCTACCATGGAAGAGACAGTGAACAACTCCTTAGGGTTCAAGGTCATTCACCAGCACTCTACTGCTTTGTAATGCTCATGTTGTCAGTTCCGGGCAGTAAGAAGCTTGCATATTCCAGGATGGTGGACCATGAGGCCCTTGCTCAAGCTCCCTGACTCCAACAATGTATCCTTACAGAATAGTACAAATTTTTTTCATTGCTAAGACTTGGGTGATAAAATGTGGTGAGTAACTGACCTTGTATGCATTAGTTAGTACTGCTGCTTGAATCACCAGAGTGCACCTTCCTGACCTTGGTTTTCTTTTCTCTTGTTTAGATGCAGATGCAATTTTGGAGACTAGGCAGAAAGAAATGCTGATAGTGGATTGCACACTTATGTTCTCTGGATGATGAGCATGTGATTTGCACTTTGAATGAGGGGAAAACCTCCCTCGAAAAAGAGGGTTGCTCTTGGAGGCGCAGCAAGAATGTGGTCTTGTTGCATGTTCATTTAGTTCAAGTAGTCTACTATCTCAGATAATCATTTCATGAACTGCCAATGCAGGAACAGAGGTGCTATTGGGATTGTTTCCAGCATTTGTTCATACTTATATACCATGTTTGCATCTGAGTGTTGAGAATGTTGGAGACCAGCAATGGCTTGAGCTTTGATGTCCTAAAGATGTTGAAACTGCAGTGTAAGAATCTCAATTGTACATGAACCTCAATTGTTGCAATACAAAAATTATGGTGATTCTGGCAAGTAGATCTGAAATGGAGATGTTCATTGGGATAGGATGTTGTCATAGTCAAAAAGTTCAACATGACACCTCCACCATTGTGCACCATTGCTAGAACTTCTAGTCCCAAGACTTATGGTCAATTTGTGGTGCAAGTTGTTTGCTAGATGTGAATAGACATACAGACAAACACCATGTTGATAAGTTCCATTTCTTCCACAGAAGCCTGTGCAAATCTGCTACTCTATTTAGATACAAAACCTGGGATCTAATCTACTCCACATCTCAACCCAAAGTTCAACTGTGGACACAGATTCTATACACCATAAAGACTAAATACACAAAGGTGGTATGTACACAACTTTGAAGTCCAACTCTGTTCTGAAAATCTCTGCAAGAAGACAAAATCAAAATGGGTAAAAATGAAATTTCAATGTAATTCCATCTTTGCATAGAAATTCACAAAATCTGTCCAAGTTTAACATGGATGCACGGAATAGGTTGGTCAACTACCCTCCCCTTCTATTGGCATTGATACCTTGTGGCACACCCTCCTCTTGGCTTCACCTCATGTTTCTGTGCACACACCTTTCGTTTTTATGTCTCTATCTTCGTCTCTCCTTGTGAGCGTGTCTCTCTCTCACGCTCTCTGTTTACAAACTGTCACATTATGAGAGAGCGACAAATAATGATGCATTGCCCGCTAACCAACCTCTGCAACCAAAATTCAACATCCCAAGTTTTTTCTTTCCCTGAAGATCGAAATGGAATGGGTTTCCTGCGTGCTAGTTGTACTAGGCGGCCTCAACACCTAGTTTGCAAGTGCCAAGAAATGAGGCCATGAACAAACATCGCATGTGGCAAGAAGATGATGAAATCCAAATCAAGATTCTTGTAAAAACCTCAAACACTAAACATTTTCCTATTCCTTTTCCTTCCCATTTTTTCCTTGTTGTTGTTGTTTTCTTTTCGAATATAGTTTTTGCATGTTTTACATTAAATTAAGTGAGTAAAGCTTCATGCTCCTTTTGGGAGCGTTCTTGGATAATCAATTGTGAATCCTTTCCATTTTTTTCCTTCTTGTTGTGTTCTCTTTCCATATCACATGTTTTACATCAAATTAGGTGAGTAAAGCTTCATGTTCTCTTTCCATGTGTTCTTGGTTAATCACTTGTGAATTCTTTCCTTTTTCTTTCCATTTTTTCCTTCTTCTTGTTATGTTCCCTTTTGATATGTTCTACATCAATTTGGTGAGTAAAGCTTTGTGTTCCTTTCCCCAATGTTTTGGTTAATGGCTTATGTATTCAAGCCTTTTCCTTTCCATTCTTTCCTTCTTGTTGTGCTCCCTTGTAATATTGTTTCGCCATATCTTACATCACACCAAGCTAGGTGCATAGAGCTTTGCATTCATTTCTCAAGTATTCTTGGTTAATGACATATAAATGTGGAGATCACCTTAACTTTCAATCAATCAAAGTTTTTTCTCATAATTTGTTGGTTTTGAAAAGCAAGGGTACATATATAGACATTGAGAAGCATGTGAATTCTTTAGGGGTTTCAAATTATGCCACTCACAATGACCAACTAGATCAATGTCTATAGACCAAGTTAAAATTGTACCCAACATTGTGTAGAGATTTATGGTCTATAGGTTAACATTTGTATTCCCTGTTCTTGTATGTTCTAGTAATTTTTTTGGTGGTTGTTGGAAATTATATCTTGTTTTTTCATTTTGCATTAGTGAACTTTTGTTTATACGAGAGTACAAAGCTCTTGCATGTTCTCTTTTCAAGTGATTTGTTTCATTTTCTTCTGAAACTTGAAATATTGATCAATATAATTTTCCCTTGTCTTCTAAAAAATAATGTTTAGTGTTGTAATGTGCAATCTAGGGTTAACGTTTTAATTTCTCATTATTTGAAAATATGTTGGGATGGGAAAGTGACAATGACATCCAAAACTATATATATGGCATCACAATATCATGAGGGAGAAAAATCTTGCGAAATTCCACCATTCAAATCGAACACATTTCAAAGTATGAAACAAGATTTTTCATTTGTGAATCATTGAACTTGAAACAATTGTAGAATCATGTCTCTTGTAAGCAATTATATACAATAATTTCTTCAAATGAATTAGGAAAACATTTCCCAAAAAAATTGATTTTGGTCATTTGAACACACATCCTTCAAATATTTTGCTCAAGTAATTTACAATTAACTTGTACAGCAAAATCATATGATATATTGACTTAAATAGATGACAAGGTCTGATGTATGTGGTGGTGAAAAGGTGATCAACACCCAAGAGATCAACACACAACCCACAACAGCCCCAATATCAGTGCAGATGTGTGGGAGAATTTGAGAGAAATATTTGCAGATTTGGATGCTCTAAATGATAGGTGACTTTCATCATTTCTCCCCCAATCAATTTTATATGCCAAGGTGCTTAAATTTAAGCTTTGGGGTCTCATGTATATTCATGGTTTCATATGTTAGGCTTGCCAAATTTCAGATTAGTTCACATTTTGGTTACACATTGAGATCCAAAATATCATGGATGTTTGATTTGGAAGCCACTTGAATCATGAATTCAAATAGAAACTAAGTGCACAATAATTGTAAGGTAATGGGCTTAACATAAATGTGTTGGGGTTTGTGATGTTTGTGTGGTTTGATGTGTTTATGTTGATGGATATGTCAAAAGTGAGAACAAAGTTCTATTGAAGAAACCAATCATGCATTTGCGTCGTCTCCTTCAAATCCACTCAAACCTTCGTATCCATCAAAATCTTACAAATGATGTATTTTATTTCATTTATGTAGTAATTGAGTGAAGTTAAAATTTTGTAAGGTGACATCTATTCTCTTGGAGCATGACCTATAGAATGAACATTTGGTGTGTTTGTGTGGTTGCAAAGACCATATTCAAATTGACAATGTTCTCACCTTAATCAAAATCATAAGGGTTGGAGGAATTGGATTTGGATAAAGTTCACTTAGGTGTGTTGTATGAACGTGAATGGTATTTGCGGAAACTTCAAGCACTTGAGGTACTGTGATTTATTTTTATTTTTGAAATCATCAAATTGATCAAAACTCTTCATATTTTCTCAGAATTGATAAGGTTATCTTTTCTGTTGAACCTTAATTTAACTCTTCATAAGTTTTTCCAACAGTCAATTTGAATGCTTGAACATGGAATTCAAGTAAACTATAATTCACGGCCCAGAAATGTCATACTCTGAATTTGAATCTACAGATTAAAAGTAAGTGGAAGCCAAATTCTACTCAATTTCATCAATGCAAAGTTTGCTTGTAAAAGTTGGATCCATTTCATCAGTGGTCCTGTTATTAATGATAGAGAAAATTAATGGCAGGCAACATTGGGCCCGCCTCCATCATATGACAATTCGACAGTTGAAGGTGCTGGGCAAGAACTATCTACAAGTTCAACATTTTCTCAAACTGTCCGAAGCATTCTATATGAAGACAATAATGATTTCAAGTTGATTGGTTCAAGATGGCAATAAAATTATCAACAAAATCAACAACATGCCTGGGTTCATTAACAGCAATTAGTAGTACAGTTACAAGACCCTGATTGAAAAAAAATCATTCTAATTCCAATAAACATGACAACTACCCTTGCAACTCATATTTATCGCATCAAAAAGTATTAAACATATATTCTTTAGCAAGACCATTAAAAGATGATTATTTGAATCTTTCACACCTTTGATCTCAAATATTGATTGTTTTGCAAGGATGATTATAGATCTAGATTCCATTTCATATAATATCTGCCATTTAGTTTAGCAAATACTGGAAGAATCTGCCCAATATAGGTGATTTTTGCTTTGCTATACCTGCCAAGCTGTGAAGCAAGCCACATAAACAAAGTCACTAATGGAGAGCCCAAGGGAAGAAAGAGGCACAGAGAAACACAGAAAAGACTCTAATCAACTATACACTCAAGGCCTTATCAGACAATGAATAATACCAAAAGATCAGCCTTACAGTGTTCACCAGATTCTCAACGTGTAAAAGTCCCTTCAGTAGCAGTCTATTCTCTTAAAAATGAGATCCACACAGTTGAAACAGTGAAGAAGCTCATAACTTACATACCTATTTACAACTACAATGGCAGCAAGATCGGGAAGGGCTGAGGATTCTGGTGCCCATAGTTGATTGAGCAGAAGCCTGAGGTTTCTACTAGCTTCTTGTCCCAAAACAAATGCATCCAACAATGGGGGCCCACCAGCTATCCATGCAATGTTGAATCCCTTTGCAACACCTGAGAATTCGGGAGACTCATGAAGAAACTGAGGAAATGAGATTCAAGCCATTTTGTACTGTCCATCACCATTGAATGCTGCAATTAACAGAATGCCTAACTCACAATCAGAATTTTTTTGATTTGGTGGAGGTCAAGATGATCCATTGGCATCAGGTGTGAAGAGCAAGTCTGTAGTCTCAAACAAACTTCACCACCAGCAACCTTACCACATCACTTTCATGCTGTTATTTGAGTCCCCAAAAGCATTATCTGGGTTACTGTCTACTAAACAACAGTTGAAAATGTACCATAGATAGATGTAGAAACTACCTCTATCAGTAACTCATGAGTAAGGATCATATAACTTGGTGATGAACAAGGATGATACCCCGTGATATGTACATGAGACAAAGGCAACAGACACTAGCTAATATTTAACGAGTACAGAGGTTCTAGAACATTTATTGCCCTAATGAATGATAAATAGAACCCTAGCTCATTGGATGGATCAAGCCAGCCTGAAAGGCCACTGACCCTGAAGAATGAAAGAAGATTGCATGGAAAGTAGTTGAGATGGGGGGCAGGATGATTCCTTTAAAAGGAAATTTCAGAATTAGCACTTCACAGTATCAAGAAATATGTTGTGTACTCAAATGGACAAAATCAGTGACAGAGAGAGAAAGTCATAAAATGCAGAAGACTATAGGCAGAAAATCTCAGAACGAAGTTTGGAAGATGTTTTGAGGAGAGAGAGTTTTATGCATAAACATACAGCAAAGAAGCAGTCCAGCAATTAAAACATGCAAAATACCGCATTAAGGGCTGTTACATATGATTCCAAGCAAGCTGACTAAGAAGAGTTCAATAGCAGAAGAATTATGACACAACTCAAAAGCCTACAGAAGTGGGAGAAGTGTTCACTGAATACCTGAAAGAAGCAGGGTAAACAGTACATTTGAAGCAGATCATCCAATTCCAGGCATCAACCAGCTGCTTCTCCACCTGACCAATATGTATGCCCTGTGCTCACCAAAAGATTCATGAGAAAGAGATAATTTGGACACAAATTTGTCCATGTGTTATTACTATGGTGCATCATGAGCAGACAGCCCACACCAAAAACCCCTAAATCCTCCACAAATTTCTGAACAATCTGCAGATCCTTCATACAAACAACCGCTCAATGTTGTGAGCTGCAGAAAAACTTGCTGGAACTGCAAATCTGGTTCTGATACATGATGACAACACCACATGAAGGCCTAGGTGAAACAAGGCAAACAAGAGATTGACCAACCTAAATGAAACTATGAGTTTCTCAAAAAGCTCAGGTTACTAAGCAACATACCTGATAAGCAACTTGTTCAAGAGTGGTACAGAAGATGTTGCTCCCAATGGTTATCGGCCATCAAAGAACTGCAGGTGTAGTATCCTGCAGTACAGCAAGTAGCACTGGCATGATGATCAAGATATGCTCTGCATGCCGCCATACACTAATTTCTTTTACTGTCCTGCAACACCAAATTGCTCCAGATGAGTCTAAGACCTCCACCATATTGTAGTACTCCACATCAAAAGTTCTGACCCATTAGGTCAGCAGGGCTGAGGAGAGAGCCCAACATTGCTTCTCAAAATCCCCAAGTTCAACAAAACCCCAAAAACAAATTTGTGGTAAGCTGGCAGGAGATGTTCAGGAATAAGCAAATATCAGAAAATAGATTTGTCCCCCCTTCTTGCTGGCAACTCTTGCCTGATATTCCATCTACCAAAAGGGCAGAGTGAAATCAGAACCATTGGTCATGTAAGGTTAGGTACAGGTGCTTTGTACAGGTCTCAACATCTTTTGCTGGTCAGCAAAACAAGCAAGAAAGATTGTCAAATTGATTTCTAGCATAGCAAATTCATCAAAGAAACAGTGTCACAAATTTATTACAGCAATTCTCGTAATCAAATCACCCGGTCAATAAAACTGTCATGCCTGCTGGTGCTCTCTGAATTCCAACTTGTCTATCTCCTTCATGACCTGAGCCTTGTCTTGATCAAATTGAGTGTCCTCTTTATCTGTCTTAAATTCACTAAAGAATCGGAGCAGCTTGGTGCGATTCGCAAGCAGGATGCTTACAATTTCTAGCGGTTTGCTCTCATTTGCCACAAAAACCTTGAACACATGGAATGCGTCTATTTGGATGCTTTTGCTGGGCTCCTTCATGAGATTCATGAGAATGCACATGTTGTCCTTGGAATTGACATAGCGCATCATCACATTCACGTTGGAACGATCCAGCAATACATCTCCTAGCAGTTTCACCATCTGTCGCCTGGTGATGTAGTTGGGAGATTTCAAAAGTTTGGAATTGTACTCCCTGAAGAACCAGTCGTAGTTCATGCTGAGGTACTCCGCAACCGTCGACTTATGTCTCGTCAGAAGCTCCTTAAACGTGGCTGCAGCATCAGCCGCGACTTCGAAATTGGGAAGCTCTATGTATCTGAAGAACTTGGGCAAGTTATCGGATTCCAACACATATCGAGCGATGCTCTGGTGCCGGATGCACTCACGGAGCATGGTACCATAGTGCAACGCCATCTCTAGATTCTCATAGCCGGCAACAAGGAGATCAAGAATATCCAGATTCTTCGCCAGGTATTCGGAGGCAAGTATTTTGGAGTGCACTTGCTGACGCTGCAGATTTGCCACCACCTGAGTACTGTCCTTGCGCGCTTCCAAATCGAGCTTCGGCAAACACTGGATCAGCAAGCGCATGGTATTCTCCCGGAACATCTCTTGTGTAAGCTGTGCACACGCCTCGGGATTCGGCTCTGCTGAATCTAATCCATACAAGACGAGCTTCATTTCTCTGATATTCCTCGACAACTCCGCCATCTTCTCCTCTCTCTTCGGATCCCGCCCCCCGACATTCACAGATCCCAAAAGCTCTCGTGTTGCACGGACCAGCTCCACGGTTGTCCGCTTCTTCTTCTCAAACAACCCCTTCATCTCTCCCCAACCAAAAACTCAACCCCCTCCCTCGTTTTCTTTCTCAAATCCACCCAAACCCAACTCTTTATAGTGCTCCTCTCATCCGTCACCACCACCACGACCACCACAAACATGCAACAAACTCCCCCTTCTCCCTTTCCTTCATGCAAGAAGATGATGATGATGATGATGATGTAGCATGCGTGTTTTTGTCCGACCTTGCTACACACATATAACTCCGCCTCGTTTTCTACTTGCTTCAAAACGATCACGAACGCATCGATCGGAACGACACACACACAATCAAACAACAAACAAGAGGCGTGCTGCTGATCAAACACCCTTGTGTGTGTAGAGCGTGCAAACCCTAGCGTGGTCACGCAACGTATCCCTTGGAGCTTCCTTGTTTCGTTGGCAACGTCCGCGCACAATACACCCTTTCATCCGTTTCCAACTCTCGAGGACGCTATAAAATCCCCATCTCTTCGGTATCCATTTGCAGATCTTTTTCGCTGGAAAAAATCTTTGTAGATACAAACCGGCCGAGATTTTCCAGCCATTCCGGAGGTTCGTGAATGTGTCAGATTTGTAGATACTTCACATTCTACCGCTGAAATTTAATTTTTTTTTCTTTTTCTTTTTTCTGGTTTGCATTGGATTCCTCCGTGAGGATGTTAATGGAGTAGACGTGATTTCCGGATTCGGCGTACATCTTCTTCTTCTTCTTCAACCCGCGCATGTATCGCTTCTGATGGAGACAACCATTTCAGGCTCTTGATCGAAGCAAAAAGCAGAAATGGGTACGTACACACTACACTACTGCCGAGAAAAAAGTGCTCAAAGTTTTTTTTGTTTTTGTGTTTTGTTTTCGCTGCATCATCGAAGACAAGCACCAAGACGATCTGAGCTCCAAGTTTTTGTGATTCTTTTTCTTTTTATTTTCGCTGTTAGAAATCATTGAAGACAAGTATCAAGTCGATCTTCTTCTGTTCGAGGAGAAGATTCATTGCCACCTTGCAAACGGTTGTGGTTGCAAATTTCACTGAATGCAGTTTTCCCTATGTGTCTTTCACTGTGGTGAGACACACACACAGTTTCCAGACATGACGCTTGTCGGTCATTTCCTCTTTAGAAAACAGACACAGAGAGAAGTCTTTGAAGTGTGGTGGGGCATTCATGTGCTTTGAAGGTTGTTTTGGTCATCAACAAAGATCATGTGTGCATGCATTTTCACACAGGATTTCAACATAGATGGTAAGAGAAAACCTCCATGCTGATTCTCCTCAACCCTTAAGACTCAGATCCTAAAGCCCAATTTCCCCATCTTTCAGTAGGAACAATCAGGAGATCTTGTTTGCTGTCTACATGGTTGCAGAGGACACTGAGGAGCTTTATGATGATCTCTATGAGGATTTTGGTGGAGGCAAGCAGTTCCTCAAGACTTCCTTGCAAGAGGTAATAATCTTTGTTGTTCTGCTTGATGAGCACCATTGAAGTATTAAGTGAGAGTGTATCCACTGACTAAGTGACTCCCAATACCTGCAGCCCTAGTGTCTCCTTGTTGTTGCAGGTGCAAATCTTTTAACCCACCTGGTTGGAGCAATCAGGCATGTTGCCCTGATATCTCTGGCAATAAGGATAATGTCCACAGCATTTGTTTGCTGGGTCAATTGTTGGTAACTCTTGAAGCATTTTAGTTTAGAGCAAGCTATTTATGTCATACTTGGAAGGCTTTCAAATCAAGCTTTTCACAACTTAGGGATGGAGCAAATGCAGATTGAAGAGCGTCTTGAGTCTTTTAAGAAGCAGGAACAAGAATTCAAGGACAAGGTGGATGTTTTGCAGAAAGAGGTGTGATTTTATTTGCCCATCTCTGAAAGTGCACAGGGCTTCTCATTTATGGTAGTCATACACAAGAAGTTGTCCAGTTATTGACACACAAATTAGCTCATGTGTCTAGTGCCATCTTCATTCGTGATTTGGTAATGCCATTTCAGGTTTTGCCTCAATTGCATCCAGATGTTTCTATGTGGTAAGGAGAATTTCAAAGAGTGCAAAATAGTGAGACTTGGCTATTTGTCAAGCAGAAGGAGGCATTGCAGCGGGACAAGTCAGTGCTGATCCGCAACATCTCATGCTTGTTTAAGGTCTGGGTCTGATTCTCTGAGAAAACATCCTATTGTGCAGATTTTTGAGTCCTTGCACACTGTTACAACTTCATAAATCAGATTCTTCTACACAGTTCTCTTCTAACCTTGAACATTAGCTGTAATTGTAAGCTCTAAATTGTAGCTACCTGAACTTGCACAGATTTTTTTAGTTTTGCAAGGTACAAAAATATCGAAGTTGATCTTTGGTTTGGCAGAAAATCATCATAGCCAAAGAGGAATGAGAATTGCCTGAACCGCTTCCAGGTCTAGGTGACTATGGAGGATGATGAGAGATGGTTTTCTGAGTAACAGCTGCATTTCAGTGATTAGATCTATGAACTCATATGTTTTGGGGGTCACTGTTCTTGGATGAGGGGACACACAGACAGCACAAATGGAGATAGCAAGAAAAGACAAACAAATCAGAGAGCTTCATGATGAGTATGCCTTCCTATCTGTTGCACTAAATCCACCACGTGGCAGTTGATTGCTGCTGATGGGTGGAATGTTTTTACCATCTATAGCCTTCTATTCATAACCCAAATCCACTGCTAGGAGAGCAACTGTTATGACAGCCATTAGTCAATGGATAGAAATCTTTTACCAATTTTCACAACCCTGTAGGGAGTCCAGATGAAGAGCACTGTTGATTTCACTGTCTATCACTGCCAGTAGAGTCCTATTCACTGTTCATTTGGAATGTAACATCCTTTTTGTTCAAAATTGAAATGGTTCTTATTACCAAACCTTCATTGTATATTGTTGAGATTGAGATTGGCACCAAATAGAGCTAGTAGTTAGTTGTGTCAAAGTCTCGAAAGTGTAAGGTAAATGTTCGCATTGGAGGAGTTTAAGCCTATTTTCTTCTCACATCAGGCAGATATAAGGCAAAATCAATATCTGTGGATGATTCAATGTGCTAAATGAGATGTGTGATTTTGAAGATCAAACTTTAGTGTTTAACTTTAGTTGATTTGGCAGACTGGTGGTGGCTATACTTTTTGAGGTGTATCCATTTCTTTTATCAGCCAAAAGCTGTACCTACTTGTATTTTGTGCTTGTGACACCCAAGGCAGCTGATATTTGTGTCTGTGTTACATGGCAGGAACATACGGCTGAAATTAGCTGGTCCTCATCCCAACTCAAGCTCCAACAAAAATGGTAGAGAGGGGGTGCCATGTGTTGCAACCACTGTTGATGACAGAAGAGATCTTCAGAGGAAGGCAGAAACATCACATGAACAGAACAAACAAACCACGAATTCATCACTGCTGGAAGTATCAGCTAGCCATCAAACTCCTCATAGAAGACGAGAACATGCAGAAGAGTCCAATCATTGGAAGGAAGGCAAATTGCATGGTCGGAATCTTCCCATGCCACAGTCTGGTAGGTCTAGGTCAAATCACACATCTCAGTGCTGCGATGATGGTAAGACAACACGCAAGAGTTTGAGCAGGGTCTCTGACCATCATAGTGAAAGAGACCGCAACATGAGGCTTGAAGCAATTAAAGAGAGAAGTTCAAAAGCTTCAGTACATCCAAGAGTTCCTAGCACTGATCATGTTGAGAAGTTAGCACAAGAGGAACATAGATTGTCAAAGCGAAGAAGGTAATCCAACAATGGATCTTCTTCCTGCAATGGATATTTTTAAAGTATCCACACCACCTGGTTATGATTTTCCACCTCTCAGGACCATTAAAACATTGGCACAGTAGAGTTTGCTGCCTATTTCCAATTGCCTGTCTCCTGTTCAGTAGTCCATCAGTGAGTTTTTTATTTCCTTGAAGTATCCATCCACACTCACTTTTCTCTTTCTTCTTGGATTCAAACTTCTACAGCTACTTTTTAAAGCCTCATATTTCTCCTTTATATAGCCCCAAGGTGAATGAGAACATGCGAACCTTTTGATGACTGAAATAATGGGGTCTCAATTGACAAGTTTATGCAGTTTAATGCCTTTGGATTTAATTTCCTTCTCATTTTTTGTCATTATCTCTTGCCTTTGGGGTTCTAGTTTCTATGTACTATCAGAACTTTTCCTTTTAGAATAGATTTATCCTTTCGAAAGACTAAACTGATTAGTTATGGTTGCCCCCAAGTTGATTGGACCATAAATTGATATGTCTAAGTTCCCTAAAGCATTGCAACTCCAAAAACATCTCTGAGTGAACCAATGACTGTCCTAGTGTGGCTGAGTGCTGTATACCCTCAATGGCTCTTTCCTAAATTTGCCATCTTTGATGCTAGTATTGAGAGCTCCCATAGGTGGTTCTTGTTGATGTTCCTTGTGTCTCTTTCTCTAGTCTGGGCTTCTTCTCCCTCAGTCCTCTTTTATGTCAATGAGCCTTTTGCTTCATCTCTAGATCTCTCTCTTCATAGTGGAACTTTCCCCTCAGGAGCAAAGAATTCTCTGCAGTTGAAGGAAAACTTTGCACACAAATTGTCCTCTCTGTGTAGAAGATCACTGGAAAAAAACAGAAATCTTATTGAAGTCACACATCTGCTAGTTGCTGGCTTCTTACAAGCAAGCAGTTTCATCTACAGCTGATAAACGTTGTTGCAAGGGAAAATAACAAGGAAGCAATTGGGAGGGCATCTGTCATGCAATCGTCTACCTTCATAAGCCCTAAGACCTCTGAAGGTTGGAAAGAGCTGAAGGAATTACTCCCCAATTGCAGTCTCAATCTTGTTCTTAAGGCAGGTGTTGTATCAGAATGACTAGATTCAGGCTAAGAACTTGGGGAAAATGAGAGGGATATCAAAACCTAAACATTATGCATTTTCATATAGCAATGCAGTGTTGACAAAAGCTGGCTATACCTCTACACTCTCTATGCCTTCAGGTTGACAAACTCAGCTGGCACCACACAGATCATAGGCACCTCAAGGTCTGAACCCAAGGTTCTTGCATAGTGAGTGCAGCAAGCCAATGAAGGAATCAACAGGAACTACTGAACTTTTATTGGTGGGTTAAATGAATATTACTGTTCTTGTGGCACAATTCACCCTCCCAAGCTTTCGTAAATGGGAGGACATGACAGAGTCCAAGTTGCCAAATTGGATTTGTGCAGCCTGCTCCATTGGTTGCACTTTCCTCAAAGCTTGAGCTCTGCTAGCATGAACAACCTTCATCTTCCTGCAATGCTTCCTGGAAGATCTGATTTGCCTGTTACAGAATAGCAGGATTGACTTGCCCTGTCTCGACACAATCTGTATGTGCACCCAGTACAGGGAACTAATGCTTGATTATATGTCCCCATTTAGTAAATAGAACCACCTGTACCTGTCCATTGGACTGAGATTTCCTTGGTTCTTGAGCAGATAGAATGCTGTGATCAGAGAGTGAACAAGGGGTGCTTATAACCTCGTCAATAGTATCATGTTCACTGATCAATTGCAACCTGTGGTGCTCATTAGTGGTGGTGATGAATGGGTTGGTGATCCAAATTGTTGTCTTTTTACCTCCCAGCTAATCATGGAACCATCCACAAAGTCATAATACCAGCCATGGAGTCTCAGTTTTCCTTGCTTGACTCGATCCTCAATCCATGAAAATGTCAACAGATTTGCCAGAGATGTGTTTATGGATTCCTGTGCATACAGAATTTGTTACATTGAGTACAACACCTTTCTCTGTCTAGCTCTGAGCTTAGATATTGAAGTGCCAAATTTGAAGGAGAAAGACAATTAGGAAGAAGAGACTTTACCTGCTCACAGAAGCGGCATTGATCTGTGATTGGTTTGCCAGCCATAAGCTTCAGAGTACGCTCCCTTGCTGACATTCCAATCTTCATCCAGCTACCGATGAAGTCACTGCAATGACAGCAAGAGTGCAAAAACATGTTAATGTTGAAACACCCATAGCTTTATAACATTTGTCAATGGCAAAACAAACCTGCAGAATTACAAGAGCCATTTGACTTATTTCAAATTCAAAATTGTACTGTGCATCTGCAGTGGGAAGGACAATGCCTGACTAATGATGTTTCTGTCTGGACAGAATTTTGCATCATTTTCAACCTCCTCTGTTTTGCAAAAACTCTGCCTTACAGTCCAGGATATGTGGGCTAAAACACCATTGACAGTGGTTAACTTCACGCTATGATTTATATCAAGAAACCTGTCCTGACAATGAGGGTTTCCTATCAAACCTGCCCCTCCAAAGCCACAGTGGCCATGAGCTTGTAGTTAATGGCCAGTATTAAGTTTTCCACCTCCTGAAGTTCTTGAATCTATTAGGCTCTTCCCCATGGTGTACAGGGCAATGAGGTTTTTGCTGTGATTGTGAAACAAAGTTCCAGGGTGTAGCTGCTTTCTTATCATGATTTGTTGCAATCACAGCAATAATGGAGTACAGTTCAATGGTGAAAACATCTGATTATACTGCTAACAAAGGTGAGACCAAAACCACCTGGACCTTGGATTTGGCAACTGGATTAGAAAACCCAATAAATCTCAGTTTTTTCATGCCATGCACATTAAAGAAAAACAAGCACCTGTTGAAATCAGAACGAGTCATGAGAGCTCGAATGCCTCCACAGTGTCTGTGTCCCAGGACAATAATATGTTCCACCTAACATCCATTCATTCAAGACATTCCTTGTTGGGTCAATAATACAGAAAAAAAATATCGATGATGCCAGCATTAAGTTACACAATGCACCAGGCTAAAAGATGTGGCAAAGTGTTCAGAAAGTGACACCTGAAGGCCCATAACAGCAAACTCCAGGGCTGCACTCGTTCCATGGTAAGTACCCTGCAGACCCAAAACACAAAAAACTGAGTGTGCCATAGTTCAAGATGCAGTTTCAGAATATCAGTGTGTTCTCTACAAACAGGAAACCCTCTGCTTGCAATTATGGACCAACATAATAAATCTGATTCTAATTCACAGGAGACTTATTGCCTACTTCCAAATAGCTCTTCAAGCTAACACTGGCAGCCCTCATAGTCAGTAGATATCACTCCAGAAAGAACCTGCAAATCTGCAGATAAGCTCACAGTCTAGAAGATGAAAAGGATGCCGCACTTGAATGTCTCTTCAAAGAGGAAATTGTTTCCAGACTACCAAATCTGCCAATTTTCTCTCACAAGCAATAGAAATACTCTTGCAAAAACAGTACCTCTTTCTCCCAAGGTGGGACCAGATTGGCAACATTTCGCAGAGTAAAAACCTCGCCTGGTTCCAGTTCCATGAGCATTGTTGGATCAACCCGTGAATCACAGCATCCTATCACCATAACCTGCATTTAAGAACAATATGATTTGCTTTGTAACAACCAATTGTAAAGTCTACTGGATCACCCAGAGACACAGAAATACCCATATTTTTAATCTGCAACTAAATAAATAACCCAGCAGATTCACACACACTGGCTGGATCTATTCCTCCAATATTCAAAAAGATATTGGAAAGACTAACACATTGCAAATGGAGCTATTAGGACACTGAAAATCTCTGTACCTTTGGCTGTTGGCCATTAGCAAGTCTTGAAAAAAGCTCCGACTCCTTACTGAACAAACAATCACTCAGTGTTATGATTCTTGTGTATAAGGAGGGAACCACACAAGATGCTTCTCACTAATAAGGATACAAAACTTCTAGTGCCAATAATTTGGACCTTAGTTAGAAGGTTTTCACTCATCAAAATTCTTCAATTTAGATCCACGCTAGCTACAATCTGCTGCTAATTCCCTTGTCAAGTCACACTGAGACAGCTGAAAAAGAGTAGGATAGTGTTGTCCAACAACAATAAGAGGTCTTCAAACTACTTGTCATGTTCTTCTGTTTGCAGCTTCTTTCCTGGGTCTAGAGGCTCGATCTCAAGATCTTAAGTTAAAATGCTTATTTTCCAACACATGGCAATATGATGTAGGGACATGGCAAATATGATGCCCTGCTAAAAGCTCCTCATATGCATACATTTTCTAAGCAATCTGAGAATGGAAGGAGCCAAGGGATTCTCACACAGACAGCAATACTTTGTCTCTGGTTTTTTATTCATCCTGGGGAGGTTCATTCTCTGGCTCAAACCAATGCTCCTGGAAATTATGAACTTAGCAATTTCACGGACGGCTCAATGTGCTCATTCTACTGCATCATCGGCTTCCCCCATCGGACAGATAGAAGATAGCAAAGTCACAGATCTTGTGCTCACTCACTCACTGTCGCACTTACAGAAATTTCTCCTCCTTGAAGCGAACAAATCCTTCCTTGAGCCGATTCAGAACCGGTGAGTCAGTATGCGTGGACTCGCGATCCTCCTCCACTATCAACGCCGGCGTAAGCTCATAGCCTTCTTTCGAAAAAGCTCCCAAACCCTCCTGCACCGCCACATCATGATGCGCATTCCTCTCCACCATCATTTCACCGCGTTCACCACCACTAATTCCATCACATCGCACTACTACTCCTCCTCCATCCTCCATGCCAAACAACCCCGACCGCCTCCTCCGTCCTCGTGGTCGTCCTCCTCCTCCTCCTCCTCCTCCTCCTCCTCCGCCTCCGCTCCCCTCTGGCCACGCCCTTAGATCACTTTTCCCTAGTCCACAGACAGCAAGAGCTCTACTACTTCTCACACTCTCACACTTAACAGAGACACGAGAAGCTTGAGCCCCGATTCTAAGCCCGATTGATGAAACGCAAGCAATCTCCAAGGAAGAGGAGGAGCAAGAACAAGAAGAAGACGACGACGACGAAGGCAACACGATCACAGGTACTACAGAGGCCACAGACATGGCTTATGCAACGTGCGCCCTCGGGCGATAGGTGTCCTCCGATGTATCAACGATCGCGCGCTCGCGCACGCGGGCAGCAAGCGCGAGCAGTGCAACTAGTAGGTATGTCAGAAACGTTCGTTCTTGCAGTGTCGAAAAACAAACACAACCGGTCGCAAAATAGGTACCTACTAAACACTTGAGTCTTTGCACGATAGCCTTTTCATTCACTGGCGAAATATAGCCAAAAAGCTAATTTTAAAAAAAAATCGAAAACGAAGTCATTTTGGAGGGTTTCCATTGCCAGAAGTGGAAAATATATATATTGAGAATCGCCAAATTTCTATAATTTTTTTTCTGTGTGTAACCATGAATTTACAAGATTGATTAGAAGAATTGTACTCCTCATGTGATTTAGAGCCATATTTGGCTAAATATTCCTAAGGCCGATCGCCATTTTTGTATAGATCTTCCTTTGGATGATCGCCATTTAGGCTACATAAAAATTTTCATTTAAAAAAGCCTGCTGCACAAGTAGGTTGTGTCTGTCTGTCAGACTGGCGTAAAGCGGCGATATTTTGTGGTAGGTAGGAAATGCGCGCAACAACATTGAACAACGAAACGCCCTTTTTTCATTTATGTGTGTATTTTTTCTTTTTCTTTTTTTCGTCTCTTTTCTTTAGTCTCTCTTTTTTTTTTTTTCTTTTCCCCTTGGACTAGTCAGTACTATGATGAATAGGGTAAGTTAGTATCATTGAAAAGAATATACTATAATACCTCTTCAGGTTCAGCAGTAATTAAATTATTTTTGAAAAATATCAATTTTTTTTAAAAATTATCTATTTGAAATGTCAAGTCAAATAATTTGAAAGAAATTTACAATGGAAAATATATATATATATATATTTAAAAATTGGTAGAAAAATCAAGAGTTTCTTGCTTCAGGCCAGTCCACTATTGAGAGTAGATATCCAATAATTGACAGTTTTTTTCAATTAGATGGAACCAGTGTTTCTTTTATACTACTTTTACGTTTGGTTTCGCCAAATTTCGACCTGGAAAATGTGATTTCGACTTATACAAAGGATTTTTCATGAAAAAAAACGACCCAAATTCACCAGATTTTGAAGAATTATTTTTTTTCAAATTGCCAGATTTTTATGATAAATTCCAGTAGGTAGTGAAGAATATAGAAGGATTCTGTTTTTTTTTTTAATTCTACTTTCATATCTAGTGTGTAGCCAAATTTGGCTAAATTATTTTCTGGATGATTGCCACATTGGCTACATCACAAAATCCTTAAAAGAAACCCTGGAACGTCAGTTCTCTAGAGAACCTATCAAAGAAACTGCTTATATTTATTGTAAAAAAATCTATTAAAAAAACATTAATACTGGTATGGATTTTTGAAAAAATAAAATAAATAATTTTGGCCCCTGAGTGCCGAACCTGAAAAGGTACTACGGTTCTTACAGTACTTACCGTAAACAAATATTTAAAGGTACGTACGGAAAGGACCGCTCAAGTTTTTTTCCCGTGTGAAAATGTCAGTCAATTATGAAGCCAAATCCGGCGAAGGACCACGGAAGAGGTCCTAGCCAGCCTGTCAGTGTACCTTCCATCATTATGGAAGGTACTTCTTTTTCTTCTCATCTTTCTAACGTTCCTCCTTTCGATCAGTGTTTTTATTTTTCCAATTTCCTGATGTAGCCAGGGTGGCGAGCATCCCTAGGCGGATTTCGACTTAACTGGCGAAACTCTGAACACTGTAGCCCAGTAGGCATAAATGTGGCGACACCATCCCCAAAAAACAACCAGTTTTCTGTCGCTTTTT